>Ga0228710_1008584_pt1 | contig 14601 bp, 8 predicted proteins | sample MedpolnodulmetaG_FD_177995 | JGI IMG/M metagenome (GOLD analysis project Ga0228710, IMG submission 177995) | Root nodule microbial communities from Medicago polymorpha collected in Santa Monica, California, United States - pink nodules | ecosystem: Host-associated > Plants > Roots > Nodule...
CACTTTAGTGATTTAATTCTTGGGGCTCAAGTCAATGTTAGACTATAAATAGAGCAGCCATCTAGTTTGTAAAACCATCTTTTGTTCTTGGAATAAAAGTTCACCTTTATTTTATTGTTATTTACTTCCATGTTCTTCTTCTTCTTCTTCTTCTCTTCTATGTCTACAATGAACGTGAGTGAGTATACTCTTCTTGTCTTGGGATTGCTCGATAAGTCTAATGACGTAATCCTAATCAAACCAAGCCTTAAACCCTAATTTTATGTAACCCTAATTTCTAATCTATTTCACCGTTCTTATAATCAATAACAAATATTAATCGATGGATCGAAAGATGAAGTTTAATAGTTGTTATTGATTCATCACAAATATTAAGCGATGGATCGAAAGATGAATTTTTAATATTGGAACAAGTGAATATAGACAAGGATTGCGAAACATGAAAATAGTCTAGCAAACCTTGAGATAATAAAGTTTCGAGCTTCAAGGATTTCAATAGCAATCAACCATGAAAATAGGTGTGGTTGCTAGAGAAACACACTCAATGAGACCGAAAGGAGATGTGATAGGTTAAAGAGAAACTTGTCTTTAGAAAAAAGGTCTAACATAAAGTTCTAGGTTTAAGGTTTGATTTGAGAAGGGTTTGTCACCATGACGAACCAATAATCCCAAGACGCTTTTATTTTTATTATTTTCTTTTAATTAAAAATCCAAACTCAAAATTCTTTTCTAACGATTGTTGAAAGTTAACTGAATTCATAACTCCCTGTTGGAACGATACTCTATTTTTACTACTTCGGTAGAACCGTGCACTTGCGGTTTTACTCATCAAGTTTTTGGCGCCGCTGCCGGGGAGTTATTGTAATTTGATTAAATTTTTAATACCGGTTAGATTGAAAGAGAAAAAAAGAAAAAAAAAACTTTTTCCTTATTTATTTATTTTTATTTCAAAATGTTTTGATTAAGGGCATGACTCAAAACCTTTATCAATGGACTTTTTCCCCGTTTCACCACCTTGTAAAGTTTATGGAATATTTTGTCATACTAGTGTTGAATGTCAACTAGGTAGTGTTGTAAGAAGTCCTGAGCAAGTAAACTATGCTGAATATAATCAAGGGTTTAGGAATAACCTTTTTTTTCAAACCCGTCAAAATCTTTTTGGACAACAAACAGCACCACCCGGTTTTGCAAACAACCAAAGAGTACCTCAAAAATCCGACTTGAAACTTTTGCTAGAAAATCTTGTATTAGATCAAACTAAGCACAACCAAGAATTTAAAATCCAAGCTGGAACTTTGAATGACTCTCCACATTGTTTTGCAATTAACCAAGGAGTCCCTCAAAAATCCGACTTGGAACTTTTGTTAGAAAATCTTGTATTAGATAACACTAGGCACAACCAAGAATTAAAAATCCAAGCTGGAATTTTGAATGACTCTCTCGATAGGCTTTCCTCAAAAGTGGAGTCTCTTTGTACTCACAACAAAATTCTAGAGACTCAAATCCCTCAAGTAGCCCAACAAGTAGCCTCTCCCTCCCAAACCTCCGGAATCTTTCCAAGCTAACCTAAAGCTAACCTAAAGGGTCAAATGAATGATATTAAACTTAGAAATGGTAGGCAATTAGAGGACCTCGTTGTGGAAACCAAGACAATTGAGGTTGAGGCAGAGAGTGAAAAGTCACAAAGTGAGAAAGTTGTAGTAGAGAGTGAAAAGCTACAAAGTGAGAAAGTTGTAGTAGAGAGTGAAAAGTCTAACATATCACCACCATATGAGCCAAAAATTCCTTTCCCGCAAGGGTTTGATAAGTCCAAGTTAGATGAGCAGTTTAGGATATTTATTGAAATCATTCAAGACAAATTGCCATCTAAACTTAAGGATCCAGAGAGTTTTACCATACCATGTGTCTTAGGATCCGAGACTATAGAAAAAGCTATGTGTGATTTGGGAGAGAATGTCAGTTTGATGCCATTGTCCCTTTGTGAAAGATTGGGTATAGGGTAGAGAAACCTCTTGATTGTCAAGCTAATGACTTTAAATGAGCGTTTTGTGGGAGACAACCCACGAGTTTAATTGCTTTTATTTTGTTTGTTTTGTGTTGTTTTAATTTGTTTTGTAGGTACTTGTCCAAATATGATACGAAAAAATGAAGAAAATTGAGCCTAGCATGATAAGGATAACTCTCCTGTGTTATTCTCTCTTCCTTACTCTTGTTATTTATTTTACATTATAATCCAGAGTGCTCTGGTCCTAAACTAATCTTTAATATTATCTTGCTAATTAATTTAATTACTCTCCAGAATAATCTGGTCCAAATTAATCACAACCAAATTAATCCAGAGTTCTTTGGTCCTCAATGAATTATTACTTTATCAATTATATAACTGCCTCCAGAATATTCTGGTCCAAGATAAAACAATTGCATAAATACTTAACAAAAAGTTGAAATCAGCTCATAATATTGTTTACCATTTTATCTTTATATTAATCAATTTCCAGAACATTCCGGTCCTTGTTAAAATAACCTTCTAAATTAGCTTAAACATATTTTTTCTCATTCTGCTTATATAATCATTCTTCAGATTATTTTGGTTCTATATATATCAAATATTACTTGTTTAAACTAATATATTAACCAAGAACATTCTTGAGTATATAAACTTGATTTAAAGTTTCAGGAATAATTTTAAAAGGGTCACAATTCAAACCCCCCTTTCTTGCGACGATTATTGCTACTTCATATACAAGGAATGAATTTGAAATTGTTCCCTCCTAGGACAATAAACAAATCAAGCAACAGATCGTTGGTGATGATCAAGCTTCAAAAACGACTCTTTTTGATGTGCTGGCAATCATCAACGTCTCTTTCACACCTCTATATAAAGGAGTGAAGACTTAAAGATTATAAGAGACCCAAGAACAATTTACAAGCGCCAAAACTCTGCTGAATTGTTTTCACATCAAAGTTTCCAAAGACATTATAACCAAAAGACATTATTATTCTTGGGAACTTGTACACTTTTCAGCAGTTTTGGCACTTGTAAACTACTGAATTGTTTTCACATCATGTTTGCATTGGTTTAGGGTTTAGGGAAAGATAGAGAAAATAGAGAAACTCTATAACATTCTCAAAGAAAGTTGTTATTATTTGAATACTTGAATGATAAAACACATGGTGGTGAATCATACTTATACTACTATAGTAAGACTCCATATTGTAAAATAGAAAGATCTAGCAACATTGATTACAAGGAAAATTCTATAGATATGGATACTCTAGTTCATATGACTAGAAGGATCTAGAAAACTTAAGACTTTCCTAGTGCTTAATTTTATCTTATTTTGTAGAGTGTCTATAAACAACTTCCTTAATGTTCTTTAGTATTCTCTATATCTAGAGACTTCCATATGATTCTTCATCATTCCTTATCATAAAGTATATATCCTTTGGATATTTTCTACCTTTGGAGAAGTAAGAGGTTAGAATGATAGTTGCATTATATTTGAGTGGTTGTAATACCACATTGATATTTGGACTTATTAAAGGTTATAATGATGATAACATCAAATGTGAGTGGTCATAATATCATAGTAGAGTGGTCTTAGTACCATAATTGATTTATTTTAGTATTAAATTAAGAATGGTCTTAGTACGATAAAAGAGGTGTAATTCTCCAACGATTAGCCACAGTACAATAGTTAATCGTACAGTTGTAATCGAGTTTGTTTTATCTTGGAGACGACGTGGTTGATAGGTTGTCTTGCATAATTTTTGACAGTGCCTCAAAACATATTAAAGAGAGCGACCTGATTATAACTCAACTCAGTACTAACTTCGATGGATGTAAAATGTCAACATGTTTTCCATTGTAGCTTAGACATTTTTTATAAATATATAAACATATAAAGAAGAAAAAGAAAACATGTGTTGGTGTTAGGGGTGGCAAAAATACACATGTCCGCAGGTAAAATCCGTCACGGACACAAGACATGTAGCTAAACGGGTAGCCATAGATATAATAAATGGGTATTTGACTACTTATTATTTTATTAAGGACACAAATTTGATGATACTTGTGCCCAAAGGTACTCATACATGATAATTAATCACTAAAATATCCTTGTGTGTGCGCACGTGTATATATACACAAGAGTTTGAGGTCTCAAAAAAACCCAGTTGAATTTATTGAACGACTGTACGACAACCTTTCTCTTTATGTCATAGCTTTCTCATCCTCTTCCCTTTTGGTGAATCCATGTTTTCTTTCTTCTCATTCTTTTCTTTTCTTCTTCTTAGCATGATTATTTGTTTTTTATTTTAGATTTTAGAGTTTTCTAATTTTAGACGAATACATGTATATTTCAATTTGTTTTTAATTTCTATGAGGGAATTGATTTAATCTTTTTGTGTAAAGCTGAGAATATTTTCTTAATAAAATTCATCACTTCTTGGTTTAATAAATTCTTTGTATCTTGGTTACTTTTCTTTTATGTCATGTATTTTGTTCATTCGTAAATTGAAATGCACGATTTAAGAATCATGAATTTTGTATAGATTATGTATGATTTATGAAATTTAAATGATTATGTATAGATGTTTAAAATGTGAAGTTTTTTGATAATTAAAAAAAGTTTATTCTTTCTACCAAAAAATAAATAAATTAAAAAAATCCATGGATACCTCAATATTTCTAGATTACTCGTATAATGAATATCTACGCGGATAACATATTTATCCATCAAGTCAGGTTGAATATCATACTGTCTATACGTATGAATACTCATTGACATTTCGGTGCTGCTGGTATAAGCCTATTTCTCCATCCATGGACATGATCGTGGCTCAACCACATGGTGCCAAAACATTACCCGCGCCATGACATCAACTCTAATAATGTCGTCACTACAATGTCGTCACTTGTTACCTCATTGCTTATGCCACCAACTCTTTTGGTCAAATCTAAAACTATTTTGTGTCCTATTTTGTTCCCTTTTAACCTATATATATAATTATTTTCTGTCCTATTTTGTTTATTTGACCTTCATAGATTAAAAAAACTTATTATATGCATTTGACCAAACTCCTTATTTAACAATTATTTATAACCTATATAAATGGGACACTTGAGAATAACTCATTGCAACCAAAAAATAAACACACAAAGAAAACGGAAAAAGAGAAAACATGGTGGAACATAGTGACAACAACAACAATGTTCATGTGTTAGCGATCCCATACCCAGCACAAGGTCACATTAGTCCACTAATCCAATTTTCAAAACGATTAGTTTCAAAGGGCATAAAAACAACATTTGCAACAACACATTACACTGTTCAATCCATAACCGCACCAAACGTATCCGTCGAACCAATCTCTGATGGGTTCGACGAATCCGGTTTTACACAAGCCAACAATGTTGAACTCTTCCTCACTTCATTCAAAACCAATGGTTCCAAAACACTCTCAAACCTCATTCAAAAATACCAAAACACTTCAACACCAATCACATGCATTGTCTATGATTCTTTTCTACCTTGGGCACTTGATGTTGCTAAACAACATGAGATTTATGGTGCTGCTTTTTTCACTAATTCAGCTGCTGTTTGTAACATTTTTTGTCGTATACATCATGGTTTGATTGAAATTCCTGTTGATGAATTGCCTTTGGTTGTACCTGATCTTCCTCCATTGAATTCTAGAGATCTTCCAAGTTTTATAAGGTTTCCTGAAAGTTACCCTGCTTATATGGCTATGAAATTGAGTCAATTCTCTAATTTGAATCAAGCTGATTGGATGTTTGTCAATACATTTGAAGCTTTAGAAGGAGAGGTACAAATTCTTAGCATTTTATTACTCTTTTCGGTTACATTTATAAACAAAAAATAACTTTTTAAAAACTTTGAATAATTAATGTATTCAATGTACCTAAAAAGTTTTTTTTCTTTCTTACAAATGTGACCGGAGGGAGCATTCGATTTCCATCCATGACTAAAATATTTGATATTTGGTTGAAGTATTTGGTCCAAAACCAAATACATTAATTTTTATGGACCAATCTTTCTCTTACGAATTTTAACCGACGATGAATTGACGATTAACAATTTTCTTTTTGTATTATAGGTTGTGAAAGGGCTAACTGAGCTATTTCCTGCTAAATTAATTGGTCCAATGGTTCCTTCTGCTTACTTAGATGGAAGAATCAAAGGAGACAAAGGGTATGGAGCAAATTTATGGAAGCCATTAAGTGAAGATTGCATCAATTGGTTAAATGCAAAGCCATCACAATCAGTAGTGTATATCTCCTTTGGAAGTATGGTTTCTTTAACATCTGAGCAAATAGAAGAGCTGGCTTTGGGATTAAAAGAAAGTCAAGTGAATTTCTTATGGGTTTTAAGAGAGTCAGAGCAAGGAAAATTACCAAAGGGGTACAAAGATTTGATTAAGGAAAAGGGTATAATTGTAACATGGTGTAACCAACTTGAATTATTGGCACATGATGCTGTTGGATGTTTTGTGACACATTGTGGTTGGAATTCAACACTTGAGAGTCTAAGTCTTGGTGTTCCTGTTGTGTGTTTGCCACAATGGGCTGATCAATTGCCAGATGCAAAGTTTTTAGAGGAAATTTGGGAAGTTGGTGTGAGGCCAAAAGAGGATGAAAATGGTGTTGTGAAGAGAGATGAATTTATGTTGAGTTTGAAGGTTGTGATGGAAGGTGAAAGAAGTGATGTGATTAGAAGGAATGCTAGTGAATGGAAGAAGTTGGCTAGAGATGCTGTTTGTGAAGGAGGTAGCTCTGATAAGAATATTAATGAGTTTGTGGATCATTTGACGAACACAAATATGAAGGGAAATGATTTGAGTAGTTATTAGAATAGTCATTTTCATCCATGAATAATAGTGAATTTGGTCGTGATTGTATGATGCTATTTGTCCCTTTGACTCTTGTTAGACATGGTAGAATTCTTCAATAATATTTGTAGCGAAATTGAAATTTGCTAACCACATAAAATGTTACAATTTGGGAACCATTTGACACTATGTTTAATTTTTTTTTTTAATTTATATGTTCATGTATTTCTTTCAAACTTTTAATTTGAAAAATTGAAAATAATCAATATCGATAAATAATATTTCACTCGTCCTAAAATAAGTGATATATTTGATTAATTCATACATATTAAAAAGTAATATTAGTGTTATCACAAATCCAAGGCTTCACTGTAAACAAGGAAGGTGGATGCATTCATCCAAAAACCAAGATGTGTATGATATGCATGTTAATAAATTAATGTTGGTGGGTGAGAGCTTGTGATATTGTAATAAAATTCATCGATTATTGTTGAGATCAAAAGTTCACTACTAAGCATGTGGGAAGAAACTTATAAATAAATGCATATTTTATTCATGTTTTAATCTATGGTTTCATATTTAATTCAATGGAAGCACTGTGACTATTTCTTCCCTGTTTGGTTACCTGGTGAGAGCCATCCAACGAACGTCTAATATCATAAAACGCACTTTCGACGTGTTTGGATCTCCAGCCAAACTCTACCGCCACCATGTTTTTCATCTTCAGAATTGATTATTCTTGAAGTTGCTCTTCCTAGCTTCTTAAAATCGAGTCTCCCTATGGTGAAAATACACAACATCCATTTGTCCCTTTTGCCCTTGGATCTCATCACTTCCTTTCACATATAAGAGAAATTTGTTACTCTATGTTTCTGTTGATTGAAGCCTGCATATTTATTTTGCTGCTGTGAAGTTTCATTTCTTTTGTATGTTGAAGAACTAAGGTTGAAGAAAACACTGTTGTTAAAGAAGCTGTTTTTTTCTCCTTTCTTTCTTTAGACAGGCCCATCATAGAGGCTTTCTTAATTAAGATGGCCCTATTCGAGAGATCCCATTAATTTTTATGTTTTATAAAATAATATGAATTTAAGTAACCAACTGTTTCTTTTTAATTTATTAAAAAAAAATGTTTTTTTAATGATCTCTATACAATTGTATTAAATCCTTCTTCGAGACTTCCACATGTATAATTTCTTCTATTGAAACTATTTTTAAAAGATTTTTTTGGGGGACACGGTGTGTTTACCTAAGGAGGTTGGAGGGTTAGGTGTGCGGAGGTTACATGAATTTAATATCTCATTGTTAGGGAAGTGGTGGTGGAGGATGTTAGTTGATAGAGATGGCCCGTGGTATCGAGTCTTAAAGGCTCGGTGTGGGGAGGAGGGAGGCCATTTGATGAAGGGGAACGTGATTGTTCCATGTGGTGGAGGATGATGCACGCTATCCGGGATGGTGTGGGAGAGGGAGTGGGGAGTTGGTTCGAGGATAATGTCCCTCGAGTTGTCAGAGGAGGTAGTAGTACTTATTTCTGGACGAATAATTGGGTGGGCGGAGTGCCTTTACGGGTCAAATTCCCCCACCTTTTTGACTTGACAGTAGATAGGTGGGTGATGGTGGAGGAGATGGCGAGGAGGGGGTGGGAGAAAGGGGGAGGTGCTTGGTTGTGGAGAAGGCGACTTCTAGCCTAGGAGGAGAGTGTTACAGAATGTACTGTTTTGCTGCATGATATTGTTTTGAAGGATCATACTTTTGACAGGTGGAGATGGTTACTCGACCCCATTAACGGTTACTCTGTTAAGGGCATTTATCACTATCTTACGTCAGTGGATGCACCTCCTGATCGGGGTTTGCTTGATCATGTTTGGCACAAGCAAGTTTCTCTTAAGGTTTCTTTGTTCGTTTGGAGACTTCTTCGCAATCCGCTGCTCACCAAAGATAACTTAGTCTGGTGGCACATCATCATCGCGGAAGAAAATACTTATGTGGGAGGGTGCGGCTCATTGGAAACCGCGAACCACCTTCTCTTTCGTTGCGACCCTTTTAGCAGCGTGTGGTTCGTGGTGTTGTGGTGGCTAGGTCTCTCTTTTGTCGCTCTTGGTGGCTGTCAGGATCATTTACTCACTTTGGCCATCTGACGGGGTTACCGCGTTCGTCTTATTCGTTCCTACAGCTAATCTGGATGGCATGTGTCTGGGTCATTTGGAAGGAACGGAACAACAAAGTTTTTCATCAGAAGATTACAGATCCTCATAGCATAGCTAACAAGATTAAACAGTTATCTTTCCAATGGCTAAAAGCAAATATGCTAACTTTTGTTTTTAGTTATCATGACTGGTGGCTGCACCCTTTGTCATGTATGGGTGTCAGGATGTAATCTTCATGTTATGTACTTTTTTATTTTGGTGCTTGTTGTTGATGCACTTGTGACCTGACTTTGTACTTTTTGGTGGTGATTCTCTTTTGCACACCTTGTGCGGTGTCGCGTCATTTTTCGGAGATCAAAGCTATTTGATTAGCGTTTGACTCACTAATTTATTTCATGACTGAACATTTAAATTTTTTAGAAAAAGGGGAAAAAAGTTCAAACTACCCCATATTGAAAAGATTTACGGTTCGGGGGTTAGTTACATAAAGGGAAGGTATTAGCACCTTTTATGTCCGTAGTATCCCACGGGAACCTCTTTGTTTCATTTAATTAATGTGCTATAAACTTGCTCGCTTTAAAAGAAAAGAAAATAGAATAGAATGATGAGTTTTAAAAAGAAAAAGAAAATTGATTTTAGTTGATTTCGAAGGACAAGTCCTTTGCCTACGTACCCGTGAGAGATCAAAACCTCGTAGTTCGGGATAGAAATTGACGTTTGATTGGTTGTGTGTTATTTATTAGTTTTGAAAAAAGGTTTTAAAATGAAAAGCCAAATGGCAAAATAAGCTTGTTTGTATTTTTTATGTTAAAAGAAAATGACTTAAAATAATTTAAAGTTGATTGCAATTTTGATTTATGAAAGAATAAAATAAAAGGATCATTTGATTTTTTGAATCAAGGTTTGTTGTAAAAAAAAGTTTTTTTGTGATTTTTGTGGTTATTCGCATGTTTTTTGTTTTTCGAATAATAAAACTAAAATTAAAACTATCGGAGCAGGAAAATAAAAGCGTAGGTATTTTGTGGTGACGTTGGATCACCACAAATACCTTTTGACCTAAACTACAAAGCATAAAAATAAGGCACACACGCACACATGCATGATTTACATTAAAGCCTAATATATATTCTAAAGTCTGCGGGAAAATAAATAACAAGAAAAAATAAATTATTTACATTAAGCCTAGTTTACATTCTAAAATCCGTGCCCTAAAATACGAACTAAATTAAAATGTGTAATGCTAAAAATTAAACTAAAATGCATGAATTATTTACATTCAAGCCTAATATACAATTCTAATAATTCAAAATACTTGACAATAAAATAAAATGCGAAAGTAAACTAAAATAACATATGATGCAGTAAAATAAAATGTAATTGAAGTAAAAATGCGTGGGGAAAATAAAAATGATAAAAATAGAAAAGTAAAGGAATTAATGCAGAAAAGGGGGTGTAAACAGTAAGTATGGGGTGTACAAAAATAAAAATAGGAGAATTGGGCCTAAGAGGGAAACTGGGGCGCGTTTGGCTTACTGATGGGTCAACCGGTTCGGTTCAAGCCTGGGGTCGGGTCCAGGAGAACTGAACCGGTTAGGGAAGTATCTATGGGTTGTAAACCCATTTTTTTTATCATTTCCCAAACGTGTTTCTCTTTCCTTCCTTTCTTTCTCAATTTTTTGCTTCCTTTGAGATTGCCGGTTCCTTGTGTGTTGTTTTGATGCGTACGAGTTGTGTTGACTCGCGGACTGAGCTTGTTTGTGTTGTACGGCCGGTTACGGAATGTGTTGTGAGTCGGATTGAGTTGTTTTGATGTGGTGAGGTGTACAGATACGGCTGTATTGTAGCGGTTTTTTGATGCCTTTCGATTTGGTTTGAATCAGCGTTAGGGTTATATGTCGCTGTGGTGTTTGAATGTTTCAGGTTTCGACTCGTGAAATTGGTTCGAGATTTTGTTGGTTGGAAATTCGCGTGTGATATTGCAGGTTTCGGCCGGAAAATTCCCGTGATGAATTGTTGTTGATGTTGGGTAATTTGTGCGGTTTTGGCTTTATGTTATGGTTCGATGAAATGGTTTGGAAGTTGTTGGAATTGCATTATCTTAGTCAAAAAATGGGGGTATGACATGGAGGATATATCCCGAGAAATTCTTGCTTGAACTCTTACCCAACACATCATTCTTACACCCAACCAATTAAAATCTAACACCTCATTAAAATAATAAAAAGAATTAATGTCATAATTTTTTCTCATTATTTTTAATATTTCTCTCTCCTTTTTCCACTTTCTTTAACCCACAAGAACCACTCACCACCATTTATGTTTCCATTTCCTTAATTAAAATCACACTTTTTTTAAAGTTAACAACATGTGTCATTTTTTTATTGGTTGGGTGTAAGAATGATGTGTTGGGTGAGAGTTCATGCAAGAATATCTCGATATATACCAGAGGTAATCTATATATTCCATTTTAGCTTGTTTAAAAAAAGGCAAATTATATAGTACACCCAAAAATTTGAGTGCACCGGTACACCAAATCATTAAATTAACAATTAAATGAGTTGTTTTTTTTGAAGAAAAAAAATTATTTTCTATCATTGACAATATATAATAATCAAATCTTATTTACCAAAAGGTTCGATGAAATAAAATTTATTTTTTTTGAATTTTTATTACTTATAATAAAGAATATTGATTATTTTTTATGAGAAAATGTTAAAAATTTAATATGATTCTTATAAACATTGAAACGATGTTTTTTCTTATGAAATGATGTTTTATAAAATATAAATATTTACAAATAACTTTTTATTTCATAAAATAATCGTTAATTTATAATTTTATGATGCAAGAGTTTGAGGTGTACCGTAGAAGTTCCCTTAAAAAAAATTGTATTAAATTTAATATTGCAAGATAAAATTAAATAATTAAAAATGGGAATTAAATTTGTAGAAAAAAATAAAAGAAAAAAAATTAGTTTAGAATCCATACAAGAAAATCCATTTTAGTCATTTACACACCCAAAAACAATTTTAACATAAAATATCCAAACAACACTTTTCATACAAATCATTTTTATTGTAAATGTATCCAAACATAAACCACTTTACACTCAACTTATTTTTAGCTAAAATGAATTCTATAATATATTGTTCTTGGGAACTTGTAATCTGCTGAATTGTTCTTGGGAACTTGTAAACTTGGAACATATGGTGTAGTAGGTGATGGTGGATCAGGAACATCAATGAAAGTAGACGGGGAAGGAGTGACATAGTGCCAATTATCAATATCAAAAGTAGGTGAATAATTTTGATAAGGTAAGAAAGTTTCATGGAATGTGACATTTCTAGAGATAAAAATTGCTCTATAATGAAGATCTAAAAGAATGTATCCTTTGTAAACTGGCTTATAGCCCAAGAAAAGGGATTTTCTAGCTCTATACTGAAGTTTTGTCTTGTGAGATTGAAGGGTTGAAGCAAAACACAAACAACCAAAAACTTTAAAATTGGTGGAATGAGGTATATTTTCATAAAGAACATGGTAAGGAGACTTATGATGAAGTAAAGGAGTGGTGACTCCGTTGATTAAGAAAATAGCATGAAGCACATCATATGACCAGAAACAGTTAGGTAATTTGGATTGAAATAAACGGGCTCTAGCTACATTAAGGATATGCTGGTGTTTCTTTCAACTCTAGCATTTTTTGAGGGATTTCAACACAGGATCTTTGGTGTAATATACCTTTAGAACTGTAAAATGTAGGTAAATCAAACTCAGGGCCTTTGTCACTTCTGACAGTTTTAGGGGTGACATGAAACTGATTTTCAATCAAATTGATAAAATTCTGAATATGGGAAGAAACTTCTGATTTTGCTTTGATCAAAATGATCCAAACAAACCTACTAAAATCATCAACAATGGTGATAAAGTATCTATGACCATGAATGGTAGGAATACTTAAAGGACCCCAAATATCACAATGAAGTAATTCAAATTTAGACTTAGCATGAGATGAACTAGTAGAATAAGGTAATTTCTTATGCTTGGCAAATTGACAAACATCACATATTGCTTTATTATCAACACAAATGGAAGGGTACATGTTGGAACAAAATGTGTTTAACATTACCACCTTAAGTTTTGATGATGACAAGGTATTAAAATGTCAATTGGAATTGGTAATATTTGTTCAAGTGTGCAGGATCATAGACAAAAAGTTATAAGTCTTAAATTCAAGTATCGGTTCTGAAAGAACAAAAGAGAGCAATTAAATTTACAAAGGAAGATTATGTTGCAAGACAGAGTCTAAAGACTACCAGAGTTTGAAGACCATCAGAAGCTGACTGCCAGAAGCTGATGTCATCAAGTGTCTGAAGATCATCAAAAGCTGAAGAATGGAAGTTGCAGTTAGTTAAAGGTTGTTATTCTGAAGACACATCATTGCAGAAGGAATAGAAGCCTAGAGCAACAACTATTTCAGAGGAATTAAAAGGCATTGGATGCTTATCCTTTGAAGAGTGTAGTAAAAGGATATTACAATTGTACAACCACTACTCCATTCTTCATGTTTGGATTAGTACAAGCAACAACTGTGTCTACGCTAGTTAATTCTCTATACTGTTGAAAGCAAAATCCTCTTTTGATGTTTTAAAGATAACAAACAAATTTTATCTTGTTATCTACTAATGAATTTTGTGAGCATGTTTCATGAGAATGATCCTGAGAACGTTCTTGCCTCACAAAATGATCACAAAGCGTTTCCATCAAAATACCAAAAGCAAGCAATAGACAAATGGGAACTTTTGTACACATTCAATATCTATATCAGTAAGATCTAAATTGAAATTGATTCTCTTTGTCTCACTAAAGATGGAAATAAAAGATCTTAAGGATAAATACTCTTTTAAGGCTTTTAAAGGCAAAAAAATATCAATGCAATCAAAGACAAATATGTGCACATGGGCCACAAGACTACAAAGGAATAAAATCTGAATAGGCCCCATGAGATTTTCGACCCATTAAGGAATAAATGGAAAAAGGTCCATTAAAGAAAGTTTCTTCAAATGATATTTTCACAAGACATTGAGTCAATAATGAGTCATTAATTAGTGTCTTTTATTTAATAATGACATTAAGTTTATTTTAATTAAATTTAATATGTTATTATTTCCTTCTAGAACTATTTTACTTCAATTGCAAGTTATTTTATTTTAGGAACAATTATTTGAAAGATGGAGTCTTGGAGCAAAAGAAAGGAGAATTGGAGCTGATTCATGACAAAAATATGAAGATCTCATACAAAAATATCTTGTGTAAGGATTCATGTAAAAAATATGAAGATCTCACACAAAAATATCTTGTGAAAAGAATTTGAAGATCTTGTACAAAAATATAACAAGTGGCGCGCCCTTTTTGCCCTTTTGTTGCTTTTGCTTCTTCGACAAAGCTGCCTATTTTAGTATTTCTGACCTAGAGCCCATGGTTTCTTGTGAAACACTTTAGTGATTTAATTCTTGGGGCTCAAGTCAATGTTAGACTATAAATAGAGCAGCCATCTAGTTTGTAAAACCATCTTTTGTTCTTGGAATAAAAGTTCACCTTTATTTTA
>Ga0228710_1008585_pt1 | contig 14599 bp, 9 predicted proteins | sample MedpolnodulmetaG_FD_177995 | JGI IMG/M metagenome (GOLD analysis project Ga0228710, IMG submission 177995) | Root nodule microbial communities from Medicago polymorpha collected in Santa Monica, California, United States - pink nodules | ecosystem: Host-associated > Plants > Roots > Nodule...
CCCCCCTCTTTCTCTCTCTCTATATCTATCTATCTATCTATATCTCTCCCTTTCTCTTTACTTCTCCATTTGATTTTTTTTTTTTTGAGTCTTTGAAGGAAAACATCCATTTTCATGTGATCACGTGCTAAAGGGGGACTTAAATGAAGAAGTTTTAAGCCATAAAAGTGAATCATGCTAAGCTTAAGGTAACAAAACTATGCAATCTCTCTTTTTAAAACATGGTCGTAGCCTATGGTGGAGTTTTGGCCGAGTTAGTTCACAAAACAATCATGCTTAGTCAATCTATTTGTTGATTGTGTCTTCGTTGCTGATTATTTTAAATGGTATGTTTATGTGTCTTCGTCGTTGAATATTACGAAATGGTAATATTAACTCTTCGAAAAATTTAATATGTATTTGGCTTGTGTTGTTAAGACTTGAAACTGCTAGATTTATCAATTGCTAAAGGTTGAAAATGAAAAAGTATGCATGGCTCTAAGTTCTAAAGAAGTTGAGGCATGCTCAAATCTAAGGTTTCAAGTTTGAATTTATTCTTGTGATGTAAATATTGCATTTGAAATGAGAAATTTAAATTAAAAAGAGGATTGACATTATGATCAAAGTAGGAAATGAAATAGAGTTGGAAACTTGATTTTGTATTTTTTTGTGTGTGTATACACCACCTTAATCATAAATCCTAACTAAGTTTGTACAATCGTATTTGAATGATTGAAAAATAATTTTTTGGAGAACAATAAAGATGGTTGTGGCGCCTAATTATCAAGGTTCGAAGTTGATATTTTCCTTTGGTCAATGATGTGTTAAATTATCATAAAAAGAAAGGAAAAGAAAGAAAATAAACTTGAGCGCAGGGTTGATGGAAGAAAATATTCTTTCTTTTTTTTTAAACTAGGAGGATAGCAATTAGCTACCACTACCAAAATATATTACCAAAGAATATTGGTAAAAATAAATGAAGAGAAGATGGTTCATACAAAAACCTTCTCAAGAATGATTAAACCTAAAATTAGGTCAACCAAGCTTGTTTTTAACATAATATTAAGAGAAGGAAGAAAATAAAATACCGCAAAAGACTTATAAAAGTATGCCTATAGCTCACATATTACCTATATTATCATGATTTGAAAATATTTTTTATTAGATTCACAAATGTTCAAGATGGTACGATTTTAGGATGGAAGACCTTCTATGAAGTTTACTATAAAGTGTGAACTACTAACAACACACACCGAAAATACTGCTATTGGTTTTTGGTGTCATAGACACTTTTTAAAGCTTAAGGGGTTTTACATGTTACTCATTTCATTTTATCCATTTTTAATTCTATTATATGTATAATCTATTATTTTGTTAGAGTATTTTATTTTAATGATATGATATTTTTATTAAATTTCTTCATTATATTATTCAATTAGTTATACATTATTCAAAGTTTTTCGGGAAACATCATTATTTCAACTCTTCATGGATAATTTGACTTTTTATAGTAGGTGGGTGGTCATCTTAAGAAATATAGAAGTGTCAAATTGTAATTTGAAGTGTGTTGACAAAAAAAACCTATGATACCTTTAATATATAAATATATGTGGTGTCACCTCTTCAATGTATTATCTATACAACTAAATTTTTTTCATCATTCATTATTGTTGCTCCTCTTTTGGGATATCACCCTTTAAATTACGAAAGGCTAAAATTTAAATAAAAAATGTATAATGAGTTTAATAAAAACATAATTAACTTTCATGATCATAAAAAATAATTATGTGAGCTTTTTCTAAGATTAAGTGATCAATTGAGTGAGTTAAAGGGATACACGAGACATATTAATTAGTGACATTTGACATCAATTCCAATTTTACAAATGGCCTTTTACAACTCTGAAGTGCTAAAAATAGTTTAATTAAAAATGATAAAGCATAATATTTTCACTTATAAAATGATAAAAAAAATATTTTATTTATGAAATGCAAAGGAGGAAAAAATATGGCTAAAATTCTCATCTTTGTTTATGCTTTGATCATTTTTCTTTCTCAATTTCTTGTTATAACAAGTAGAAGTATGTCATTGTTCACAACATTTTTAGACTTATCTTATACACAATATTAAACAACCTCTTAATAATTTTCCCTTTTTTATTTGACAATGCAGCTTCAGTTCCTTGCAATTCAGATAGTGATTGTCCAGAGACGACATTTCGTAAACTTTGGAAGTGTGTTGGTGGTTTTTGTGAGGTAACGGTTAAAGAGATCACTAAATCGTGTTATATATGTCCAAAAGATGTCATTTCAATGATAAGAGATTGACACTTTAACCTCGAAGAACATGGTTCAAATACCACCTGAGGAGTTTTATTTTTACTCTAACCAACAGAGTTGTAAAATGATCATTATTTCCACTATTATTAATAATAATGTCTCCTTTCCTATTTAAAAAAAAATTTTGCTTCATAAATTTGGTACTTTTATAATTTATTTCAAAATTTTATTTATCTTCTTCTGGCTTTTCAATTTATATGACAAACTCAAAAGTGTATACCATGCAACTATTATTCCGCTAATTTAATAAGTAAATTCAATATATGATTATGTGGATTGATTATTTAAGAATTATTTATTTTTCTCTCCGGTCTATTTATAAGAGAAAGTTGGGTCAATAAAAGTTGATGTATTTGGACTAAATTTTTAACTAGATACATCAGCTTTTGTTGACTCAAGTTTCTCTTATAAATAAGACTGGAGTTAGTATCTAAAAGATTATTGAAAAATCCTATAAGTAAAACATATTATGTAGCTACAGAGACATTTAATATGTTTGGGCTCGATTTTGAACACTATATTTCTCACATATCGATATTTAAGGGGGTGTGATTCTTGGCCACTAGGCTATTGGAAAAAAAAAAGCATTGAGAAAAGCTAAACATAAACTTTTATGTCATGGTTCTAACAAATAATTTATTATACTCATTAAATATTGTAATAATACACATTTAATGTATGTGAGTAAAACCTTTAATATATTTAAAGTACTTCTCCTAAGAAAGACATTTAAAGTACTTAAGAGTTAAGACTAAAATATATTTGTGTCACTGAGGACAAAACATCATATGATGTTTTAAGCTATTTTTTTTAGTTGTTTATTTGTTTCTGAAGACACTTTAGAGGCAATTTGAAGGAGTTGTTCATGGTTTAAAGAATATTTTGTATTGTCTTTATTCTAGTCATTGCAATTTAGTTTCGTCCTTAATCATGTAACTCGATAGATGTTTTGGGTATTTTTATTGATAAATCATTTAATTCGGCAAAGCAAGACACGCATGAAGAATCAATGGATTTGAAGAATGAAGATCAATGGTTCTTAGAAGGTTTTTTTTGTAAGACAACACAAGTTTGGAAGAATTCATCCCAAGTTCCAATACGTTTCATGACAAGAACCCTCAAAAAAGGACAAAAAATTATAGAATTCTCCCCTAGAGGTTGCCGTATGCGCCCCTTAATATGGAAGAGCCACAAGGGCTATCTAATGTGCACGCGTGCATGCATGTGGTGCATCATGTGCATCTTGTGCGAGAATTTTATGTTTTTAGCTTGCTTTCCAAGTTGAATCGAAAGAAAAAGCTCAATATTCTTAACTTAACATAGAATCAAATATGCCTACAATAAGAGACCTTTGCACATACTATTATTCATTAATAAACCCGGCGGTTCAAGGTAAGGTCAAGAATTATGAGCATCAAATAGGAGTTTTCTCCTCCACCTGTTCTCGAGTATGTTTATCTTTTCTTTGTTTACATATTCAGTTACCATGAGTAACTAAACCTCTAAAGATTAAGGTTCTAAGATGAACACAATTTATTTGTTAGATTCAATTAATGCAACTTATTTATTCATTGATTATCTATGCTTTATATGTTTCAGGCATTATAATGCTTTTCAATCTTAGGTTTGACAAATCTAGTCTATTGGATTGAACTTAGGTCAAATGATTAACAACATCTATTTTACCGGAATAATTACGTATGAATAAGAATCGTTAATTTATTAAGGATCCTTATAGTCTAATCCAACAAAAAAGATAAAGGGGTTTCAAAGAATTCTAATCGCCGCTAAACCTCTAAATGAATAATTTTTATTTTATGCAATCAAACAAACACTCTTACTGTGCAAACAACTCAAACTTGCAAAACCATAAACTATTAACCGTTTTTTAATCCAATTAGTTTCATAAACTTCCTAGTTGAACGACAATCACCGTGGAGACGATTACTTATCACTTTATTTATGGTTTGGTGCACTTGTCAATTTGTCCATCAAGATTATGCTACTATTGACGGGGATTGTTGATATTTAAAGCTATTCTTGAATTTATTTTGTATATATTTATTTTATTTTTAGTTAGATTTTATTTTCATAATTTTCTCATTAGATTAGGTTTAGTTTCTACTTTTCACGGTTAGTTTCTATTTCTAACGCTAATCTTATCTTTTTAGATTAGATTAGTTTTTATTTTCCTTTTACATAGGATAGATTGGTTATTATTTTATTATGTTAGATCTTTTTTTTTTGTTTTGTTATTTCATTAGATTAGATTAGATTAATTTAGTTTTTATTTTCCTTTTATGTATGATAGTTCATTATTTGATTTGTTTTTATCTTTTTAGTTTTGATTTTTCTAGGTGGTTTGTTAGGTTAGATTTCATTTGTTCTTATTATATTAGGATTGACTATAGTTCATTTTATTTTCTTATCTTATTTTAAAACCAACAAAAAGATTTAGTTTTATTTAATAGTAATGAAAGGTTTGTTTGAATTTTCTTTATGTGAGGTATAGATTTCGCATCCGACGAATGTGAGATGGGATACATCCAACACATCACCTTAGGAGACAATTGAGGGCTCGACAACTTGAACGACGTACCCTTTGGATTTCAACTGGTGAACCTAGTAGTATTCAACATTAAAAATCAAGCCCTCAAATCTCATAAGGAATATCTTTTTCAAATAAAAATGTTTGAGAAAGTGTAGTTTGAAAACTTACGACTATGTTGGATTATGCTAAAGCTTCAATGATAATAGAATAAGCAATGAGCACAAATAATTCAATTACGAACGAGATGTTCAACCTTGAACTATTATTTAACAATCAATTGGTCAATACACACAATAATCCATAAAATCTATGATTATATCAAACCAAACCTACTCTTAAACAAGAAATCTCTAACAAAAGTAATTATACAACTTTGATATATGGATGAACTACACACCAAATACTAACTCATCTTATACGAACTTCCACTATAATGTTGAAAATGTTTGAAAATGTATGATTACAAAGATTCCATCGATTCCTAATATTCTATGCTAAGAAATCACACATAGAATCCAATCATTTTTTATGCTAAACCATTTGAGTTACAATTAACATCCAAAGTAGCTGTACTAACAGAAAGAAAAATATTGGGGGGGCTATCCCTAACCAAGATCTACTACCCACTATCCTTGCCAAAGAGGCCAAATTGTGTGCTTTTGTTGCGCATGACTGCAAGGAATTGATGAATGGAATGTCATATTTCATTGTTCAATTTGTTAGGCGAGAACAAAAAGACGAAGCACACAATTTGGACATTGTTCTCGCCTAACAAATTGAATAAGGAAATTTGACATTCCACTCATCAGTTCCTTACAGTCATACAGAACAATCTCAATGGCAGCAAATTTGGATTTGTTGTTTAAACAATTGACAACATTTGCAGCATCTGAATTTATGGAGACAGAGGAGATACCTTGTTCAATTACTACATGAATTGCCCATCTTACACCCAACACTTCAGCAAGTAACGGTTCTACCGTGATGTTCTCACTTCGGCATGAGCTAAAAATGGTCATCCCTCTTTGATCATGTATGGAAACTCCCCACCCTGTGATACCATTAGAGAAACATCCAACATCAACAAACAAAGAGAAAAAAGGTGGGACATAGGTGGATAGTTTTTCACTTGCCTTAGAACATTCTGCCTTTGTCTTTGCGGGTTTGCCTCATTAAACTCAAAGGCAAAATTCATTGCCTCTTTGGCCAACCGATGTGGATCGATAGTTGTTTTTCAGAAGATAGCGTTGTTTCTCCCTCACCAGAATTTCCACAGGATATTGTAGAACAATTGAGAGCCCAACTAGTTTGGCATTGTGAATCTTAGTGTTGTTTTCACTGTCTTTACATTTTTGTTATGGTTTATTGTGCACGAATCCAAAAGCCATACATTTTTCTAACTACGCTATCGCTAAACTTCCCCTCCCTCTCTCTCCCCTTCTAGCGCATACTCTTGTTTGTCATATAGACCAACACTTTTGGCTGTCATTTCCTTGTCATACATTTTAAAACTTTGTTTACAATCTTGGTTTGAGATAGTTTTTCCAAGATTTTTTTTTAAGAAGCTAATTAGCCCACCGAAATTGACATTGAAGAGAATTGAACCGAGACCTTAACGAGGAGCATACTCCCAGATCCCAAGCCAATATCAATACCACCAGACCAACCCAATATGGTTTTGCCTTTCCAAGATTTTGTAGCTTATTAACAATGTGAGTGAAACCTCATTTTCATGGAAGAGATGGTTTCACCATCTTCCATGTGGAATATGTTGGAACAAAATTGGATTTTGTACACTGCCTCTGAAGTTTTAATGATAATTAAGTAATGATGAACAATTGGATATATGCTAATATATGTTTAAGTGTGCAGGACTATAGATTAAAATTTATCAAGGTCTGAACATATACAAGAGCATCAGAAGCACAAGAGAAGTTAAAGACTTTATAGAAGATCTGAAGAAAGGTCAATCAGAAGTCAACAAGTGATCAGAAGTGAAGAAGTTACCCACAAGCTACTAAAGACCAGACTCTGGATCATCAGGCTCTGAATCACCCAGACTCTAAGTCACAAGGACCCATAGTCATCCAGACTATGTGGTATCTAGATTCTGAGGGACCCATAAGCCAAATACAAGTTGTCTTCTTCTGAAACACGTGCTAAGTCAAATTGAAGGACAAAAAGAATGAAACGGATAATTCTATTTGCAGCAATAATTTTGAAATGTCTTTTTAAATGACATTAACCATATCGGACAACATTCCAACGTCTTGATTTGATAGCTTCTCAAAGACTCCTAATGTGCTGACACTTCTTCAACGTCTCTCAAATCCTTGTCTATATACGAAACTGAAGACTTGAAGAACGAGATAAGACTATGCTAATTTAACAAGTGTTCTTACTTTGTCAAAATTTATAGCGCATAAAAATTTCTTACTAAGTTCGTATCTTACTAATTTTAAAAAAAATATAAAAATATTTCTTTTGAGTCTATATACTTTATAAAGAAAATAAATGTCACGATGGACATTACTTGAATGTATTATCATCTATTTGTATTATTATTCGTCAATAAAAAAAAGAAATCTATTTGTATTATTATTATATACAAGAAATTTATTAACGATGATGGACGAGTATAAGAAAAAACTATGGACGCTTGTTTAAAAAAAAGGAAACCATTATTAGCAAGAAGAAAAGAAAGAAAGAAAAAATTATGGACGGTTATCGTAAAAAATAAAACATGAACAGTTACACTGATTCCTTAAACAAAACTTCACTTAATTATTGTTTTTATTATTTTAAATTATAATAAAGTATTAAGGGTGAAAGTGGATTTTAGACAAAATAATAAGGGTAAAAATGGAAGAAAAGATAATAAGCTATAAGCTCGTAAAATAAGTTATAAGCTCGTTATAAAAAGACCATTGCCAAACAGGATTATTTTAGACCATAAGCTAACTCTTTGGGTTTACCAAACAGACCCAATCATCTTCCAAAAACAAAATTTTTATCCAAAATATTCACAAACAATCAATGTCTTACCTCACTCTAATTAAGGTTTTCATCATCAAAGAATAATATTTATTACTACATACATCACATTAGAACAATCATGCTCAAACTATTCTGTAGCAATTGAAAATTATACACAAAAGGAAGAGAAAGATCCAATACTTGTGGCTAAGCCTCCTAAGAAGTTAGCCATATAATCTCAAAAAATTCCACCACTTGTTGGAGGACCAAAGGGGTCTAAAGATGATCCATCTGTTTGCATTTGATCCAATGCAAAGTAGAAGGATACCATAAAACCATTTTGATTGCAGGTGTTGCAAAAATAGTGGTTGGTGCAATGGTTTCAAACTGCAGCCCACAACTGCAACTGTGGCCACAATATTGTTGTTGCAGAGGCCTCCGCAACGGCATTGCAAAGCAATCACGTGTACGAATTGAACTGCATCGTAACTCCATCAGAAACTGCATCAGACCATTTTAGTCATTATAGCAGCCGCATCAATATGCATACGTTCGTCAAGATCTTCCCAGAATAATAAAAATTTCAGACCCCCAAGCCCTTATTTACTTGAGATTTAAAGAAAATTTTGATCTTTTAAGTTTCTCACAACTATGTATGGTAAACACCTCAACGAATATATTGAGCAAACTAAAACGTTTCTACAGTGAGTAAACGTAAAATTATTCCAAGTAGCAACGATCTCAATGTGCGTAACAACAATGACCGCATCCACAATCGCATCTGCAATTTAAAACCATGCCTGGTACATTAAAATTCTGCAGCATTTAGGCTTCTCGAGCATCAAGATAACTGCTGCAAGAGGATATCTTTCCACATTAACTCAGAGAATCATATGAATGCCAAATAGGTGTGTAATGGCATCATTGAAAAAAGAATGAAGCATCCACCTCTCTTTGTAAAGCTTCATCATGTTCTTATACATGGTGTTATGTCTTTAGCATACAAATGCTACAACCAAAGGACCACCGAAACACAACTAAGTTATGACAGAAAATTATTGACTAATGTAATGGATAAAGCATCAAATACTTCCAGAGGAGTCTTCTTTGTTCAGTCACAACTCACAAGCCTCTTGAAGTTTTCTTCAATATCTGACTCAGTTATGGCATTATTTTCATCAACAAAATCACCATTCTTCTTTATGCAATTTGAACTTCCTCTGCCAAGTTTGCCAAATAATGCATGTGAGAAAATGATTTTGCTATAACAATAGAATCTCCAGCATCAAAATTTACTTCATCAAATAAAATTAACATTGAGCTAAATAATAACTCAAAATTACTACGCAAACAAATGAGAGATAACTCTCAAGGAACTTCTGCATCAAGCATATGAAGCTAATTACAGAAACTTTGCGAACAAAAGTGTGGAATGTACCGTAAATAACTAGTTTTTATATGAAAACGCTTCTTCATATCAAATTTAAGACTTTGAGTAATAAAAATAAACATCTAGACATTAGTCCATAACAAGAGAACATGTTAGTAGGTTTTTGCTACCATGTACAAGAGGATCACACTCACCGGTTCCTTAGATCCTTAGCTCAAAAATATGATCCCGAGTCTTATTCATTAGATACTTGAATTCTAGCATGCTATCATTAATGTTTTGCATAACAGCTATGAGACTAGCAACTTCTTGATCTCTAGCCTTGTCATGAGTTCACGATCAAAGTATTTATAATTATCATGATTCATGAAGGGGTTTGAAGATGGAATGTTCCATAAAATATAAATTGAATAAGAAAAAAAAACTTTCATTTCAATGCAGTTAGATTCCTTGCAACTTCTCACAAAATAGTTTTAGGTTCTGCACATGTTCTTCAAAGAGACCAACTACTTGATTATTCTCACTGAAGTTATATGCACGACTGAATCTAACAGCTTCATCGTATTGTTGTCTCTTGATAAGATTCTCAACAAAATCTGCAAGTGTTAAAAAATTTCACATCATCAAACTGACCAAAACAGCTATATAATAAGTTCTAGTAAACGAAAAATAAAACGAAGTAGATTGGACTGAATTGTTCAAAATTATTTAAACCATTTAGAAAATAGAAGAGATACATATAAAAAGACATAAATTTGAAGTCTATTTCATATAAAATAATATGTGGGGCGTCTGAAAGAAAACATTTCTCAAACTAACATACCAGAAGTTTTATCTGCAAAACCAAGAGTTACAAACAACTCTACAGTTATCTTATTGTGAGCAGCAAAACCAAAAAGCCTAAAAACTTCATCTTTATTTAAAGAAGGAGCCAGTCCATAAATAGACAGAAAGAGTAGAAAACCCAGAATTGTTGCAGAATTTTCAGTGTTTTGACTTACGTACGCTTTCGCATCCAGAGCTAGCTTCATTGGTTCTTCTCTTACACTAGGTCTAATATCTGGTGAGATTTTCCTCAGTTCTTTGAGCAGAAGAATGTCGCCATCATCAATAATTACAACATTGTCTCCCATCATATGCTTCTTTTGAATAATGGGGTTATGTATAATTTCCAGGACAACTTTTGCTGGATCTGGTACTGCTTTAAGACGAACAAGAGTGTCATTGGCAACCGACTCAAGTTCATCATTTTGCTCACTTGAGGGACTTGATTGATTGCCTGCATAAGATGTAACTGAATAGTTAGCTAGCATATATTTAAGCTTCCGCAATATTTATTAAAGGATAGATAAATCAAGATGACAATATAAATTTATGTGAAGTTATATTTAATATAAGAGCGAAAAACCTCTCTTAGATCGATACACTGATCTTTCTTTTGCTTTACCATAACAATGTAAATAAACCATAGTCATGGCAAAAACGAAATGATTTGTTGTGATTAAGAGCTTCTGAAAATGTTCAAGAAAGCGAAAATATAATCCAAATTAGTAATAACATTGTCTGATAATGAAAACTAGAGAAGATTTCAACATGATTAAGACCTACAACATGATTAAAGATGTTTTTATAAAGTAGAGGTAGATCGGGTAGTTAAAAACATCAACAACATTACAAGAAATAGTTGAAATGAAATTGTTTCAGAAACTAAATGAAAAAGAACATTTACCCAATTCTGCTGCTTCATCAAACGGTTTTATTAAAGCATCATGTTGTTTCTCTCTTAACTCAAAATCCTTTGTGCTTCATTCAAGCAGCTTTTCTCTTGACTCGACCTCTTTCCCTCGCCCTTCAAACTGTTTCTCTTCTGATTTGGAATCCTCCATTTGTCTTACAAAACACTTGAGCTGCTACATTTGAGCGTTGTATTCCCCCTTTCTAATTCAAATGCCTTTTCTCGGGCTTCAAACTCCTTCACTTAGTCTTCAAATTGCTTCTTTTTTTATTCGAGCTCCCTTACTTGGCCCTTGAATTCCTCCTCTCTTGAATCAAAGTTAAAAAGTAAGGGAATTAAACTTAAAAAAGAAGCAAATCGAAAACCAAGTGAAGGAGTTTGAAGGCCGAAAAAAGGCATTTGAATCAGAAAGGGGGGGAATACAAAGCTCAAATACAGCAACTCAAGCGTTTTGTAAGACGAATGGAGGATTCCAAATCAGAAGAGAAACAGTTTGAAGGACGTGGCAAAGAGGTCGAGTCAAGAGCAAAGCAGCTTGAAGGAAGCACGAAGGATTTTGAGTTAAGAGAGAAACAACATGATGGTTTAATAAAACCGTTTGATGAAGCAGCAGAATTAGGTAAATGTTCTTTTTCATTTAGTTTTTGAAACAATTTCATTTCACCTATTTCTTGTAATGTTGTTGATATTTTTAAATATTCGATCTACCTATTTTTTATAAAACATCTTTAATCATGATCATGTTGTGGGTCTTAGTTAAGTTGAAATCTTCTCTAGTTTTCAATATCAGACAATGCCATTACTAATTTGGATTATATTTTAGCTTTCTTGAACATTTTTCAGAAGCACTTACTCACAACAAATTCTTTTCTTTTTTTCCATGACTATGGTTTATATACACTGTTATGGTAATGCAAAAGAAAGACCAGTATATCGATCTAAGAGAGGTTTTTCACTCTTTAATTTTATATAACATCACATAAATTTATATTGTCATCTTGATTTATCTATCCTTCAATAAATACTGAGGAAGCTTAAATATATGCTAGCTAATTAATCAGTTACATCTTACGCTGGTAATCAATCAAGTCCCTCAAGTGAGCAAAATATTGAACTTGAGTCGGTTGACGATGACATTCTTGTTCGTCTTAAAGCAGTACCAGATCCAGCAAAATTTGTCCAGTAATTTATACAAAACCCCATTATTCAAATGGAGCATATGATGGGAGACAATGTTGTAATTATTGATGATGGCGATATTCTTCTGCTCAAAGAACTGTGGAAAATCTCACCAGATATTAGACCTCATGTAAGAGAAGAAGCGATGAAGCTAGCTCTGGATGTGAAAGCTTACATAAGTCAAAAGACTGAAAATTCATCGCGATTCTGGGTTTTCTACTCCTTCTGTCTATTTATGGATTAGCTCCTTCTTTTTATGAAAATGATGTTTTTTAGCTTTTTGGTTTTGCTGCTCAGCACGAGATATTTGTAGAGCTGTTTGGAACTCTTGGTTTTGCAGATAAAGATTCTGGTATGTTAGTTTGAGAAATGTTTTGTTTCAGACACCCCACATATTATTTTATATGAAATAGACTTCAAATTTATGTCTCTGTATATGCATCTCTTCTATTTTCTAAATGGTGTGACTAATTTTGAACTATTAAGTCCAATCTTCATTGTTTTTTTTCGTTTACTAGAACAATTATATAGCTGTTTTTGTCAATTTGATGAAGTGAAATTTTTTAACACCTTGCAGATTTTGTTGAGAATCTCATCAAGAGACGACAATATGATGAAGCTGTGATATTCAGTCATGCATATAACTTCAGTGACAATAATCAAGTAGTTGGTCTCTTTGAAGAACATGTGCAGAACCTAAAACTAATTTCTGAGAGCAGTTGCAAGGAAACTAACTGCATTGAAATGAAGGTTTCTTTTTTTCTTATTCAATTTCTATTTTTTGAAACATTCCATCTTCAAACCTCTTCATGAATCATGATAGTTATAAATACTTTGATAGTGAACTTAGGACAAGGCTAGAGATCAAGAAGTTGCTAGTCTCATGGTTGTTATGCAAAGCATTAAAGATAACAACCTAGAATTCAAGAATCTAATGAACAAGATTGTGGATCGTATTCTTGAGATTGAGGATCGTATTTTTGAGATAAGGATCTAACAGACTGGTGAGTGTGATCCTCCGGTACATGGTAGTGAAAACCTGCTACCATGTTCTCTAGTTATTGACTAATGTCTAACTGTTTATTTTTAATTTCTCAAAGGCTTAAATTTGATATGAAGAAGTGTTTTCATATAAAAACTAGTTATTTACAGTACATTCCACACTTTTGTTCACAAAGTTTCTGTAACTAGCTTCATATGCTTGATGCAGAAGTTCCCCAAGATTTATCTCTCATTTGTTCAGAGAAAAAAGAAATCTTTGGTCACTTGGAAAATGTTATAGACTTCAAATTTGTATCTCTCTCTTTAGTCTTTGTATGTACACAGTTCTATTTTTTAAATGGTTTGATTTGTTTTATTTTCTTTGCATAGTATTTTTGAGTTATTATTTAGCTCAATCTTAGTTTTATTTGATGTAGTAAATTTTGATGCTCAAGATTCTATTGTTATAGCAAAATCATTTTCTCACATGCTTTATTTGACACGAGTATCTCAAAGGTCAATTATCCCCGGGCTAGTACATATGAAACATTCGCATCTAGTGCATGAAGCCAATTATATATCAGAACATTTGATGTAACATACGCTTCAAATATGAAGTGAGAAGAAAAAAAAGTAATATGCAGAGTGTTTGAAACAAAACATTTCTTAAACTAACATACCAGAAGCTTTATCTGCAAAACCAAGAGTTCCAAACAGCTCTACAGCTATCTCGTGCTGAGCAGCAAAACCAAAATGCTTGAAGATTACCAATGTTATGGTCAACCGACTCAAGTTCATAATTTTTCTCACTGGAGGGAATTGATTGATTACCTGTGTAAGATGTAACGGGATAATTAATTAACATACATTTAGCTCCTATATTTATACAAACATCAGTAAATCAAGGTGACTATAGAAATATATATAGATGTATGAGTTAGGATTTGTTGACATGTAAGTCAAAAGACTTACACCAAATCTCAACCATTATATCAAATTAATCCAATGGTTTACAATATTCCATCCGTAAAATTAGAGAAATTCGGAACTAAGGTATATGAGTTCTCATAGTTCTCCTTTCTATTTGTTTTTTCCAAACTGCACAGTCAAGCGCCGTTTCACATCTGGATGATGGTCCTGACTGATTTCACATTCAACACATTAATTTATAACCAACATGCAGCAGGTGCATGAACATGAAATGATTCATAAAATAGAATTAGCATAAGATGAAAAAAGAACCTTGATTTCAATGGAGTCCGTTTTATTGAATGCATGAGATTGGCGGTTTGATAATTTTCTGAACAAAATCTGCAAGGTACAACAAAATTTCACTTCATCAAGTCGGTTCAAATTAACTAAAACTAAGCAAATTGGACTGAATAATAATATCTCAAAATTAATAAGAAAAGAGAACATCTCAAACCATTTAAAAATCGGAAATAAAGTTGTTGAGTCTTGTTTGTAAT
>Ga0228710_1008589_pt1 | contig 14595 bp, 7 predicted proteins | sample MedpolnodulmetaG_FD_177995 | JGI IMG/M metagenome (GOLD analysis project Ga0228710, IMG submission 177995) | Root nodule microbial communities from Medicago polymorpha collected in Santa Monica, California, United States - pink nodules | ecosystem: Host-associated > Plants > Roots > Nodule...
TTACTTAATGGTAAGTGATAAAAAACAAACTCATCTCTTTTTTTTTTGAGGCAAAAAATCTCATATCTCTTAAATCATGATTATGAGTTTAATCTCTAACTTGTATATATGAAAGTTTACCAATTGAGCGAGACAAAATCTTCAAAGTATTTTATACCCTTTATTACTAGTTAAAATTTGATAAAGCTACCAGTTGCTAGACAAAAATAGAACCGACTTTCACTGATTAATTTTTGTTAGGGGTTCTTTCACTAATTATTGTTTGGGAAAAAATGTTTTTATAGTGTTTTAAAATTACTGAAAGAACATAACAATGTTTTTCTACTTTTTTTTATATTAGAAGATAACCTTAAAATAACAACCAAAAATAGAGAATATCATTTTTTGTAAAATTTTATATATTGACTTCGTAAATCTAGTAAGGCTACTAAGAAAAAATTAAGGTGGAAAAACCACATGTTAATTTAATAATTCTCACTACAATCTTTGGGGAAAACAAAGGAAGGTTGCTCTTGATTCGATTTAGATTACAAATCTTGTCGTTTTGATATGTCTTAACATAAATTCCATTTCGAAACTTGGAAAATATCATAATTTTGAATCTGATCTAGGAAAATGGGGAATATTTTTTAAAAATAACATAACAATGGGAAAAAATTGAAATATTTATAAAAAAAAAAAAAAAAAAAGTTTAAAGGTTTGATGTTTTCTTTTCTCCATGTATTACAATCATTCTGCCACGTGTCATGGGCTAAAAATAGTAAAGTGACTCATGATACAAATGGAGCATAAGCACTAGCAATTTGTGTTGGTTCTTTTTATTCTCTTTCTTGAGCCACATGATTAACCATTTAATAAAAGCATTTATAGAAGTGATAGGCATAGTGTAATTTGCTAGATGTTTCTCATAAATAAGAAAAGGCATGCATGAAGAATCCCTTTCTACATAGGATTTATGAAAAATGACCTCAAAATGATCCCCTAAATGGTTGAAACTTTTCACTACAAATATACAAGTGGCAATGCCTAAAAATTGTGGTAGATGTTAAAATATAACAATCCATGAATAGTGGTTGGACATGAATTAAGTGACCCTTGACTAGCCTTTTTAATTTGATGGCTTTTATTAATGGGTCCGTATACTAAAAGGAGAGGAGGTAAATTATGCTACCACTAAATTTCATTATCTTCTTTATTTAAAAAAAAATCAGTTGTAAAAAAAAATTCTTTGAAATTCTAAAAGATGAAATTAGTATTGTAAGTTATTGAAATATATGGTTAATTGTTGAAATATGTAAATAACTTTATCATTTTAAATTTTAAAATAGAGTATAAAAGTACAACAAAAAAACCAAAATAGTATGTTAAAATGATTGATACTCGAATTCTTTAACCATTTAGTTATTGGTATGATTGATACTCGAGTTCTTTAACTATTTAGTTATTGGTTCGATTTTGTGCATATAGAAAAATATTTGTTGAAAGAGGTCGATACAACACAAAAATAATGAATAGGAGGGCACTTATACACGTATACTAATGTCATCATTTTGACATCAATAATAATTTCAAAAATAAAATAATGAATATGATTACATATACATATGTCGTGTTGGTTTTTGATATGAGCACACATGATGTCGACACACTTTCAATATGAAGTGTTTTTTGTTTTTTTGTGGTGGTCGAGGTTTGAACCCCAGACCTTACATATATTATGCATTGTCCCTACCAACTGAAATAAACTCGAAGACCAATATGAAGTGTTTCTTAGTGCTACTATATTTTTAAACAATTTTATTGATTCTTGGTGATGTTATTTATTTCATTCATAAAGATATCTCTAATCATAAGTCATAAGTCATAACCCATGTGTTATTATTTTCCAATGACATCACATGCTACTCTGAAACCACTGCTACATCATACCTCCCCTTCACTCTATTTATACCCCCACACATCCTCTTTCCCTCTCCACACTCAATTCAAACAACAAAACCTCACCTTATTCTCATCCTCTCTTCTTCTCATTCTTCAAACACAATCTCATATCCTTAACTTCTTCGATCATAACACAAACAAAAATGCATAACATTAGTCTAAACATGCCACCAATGTCTCAAACATTCGACCCCGAAGACATTCTCAAAAACCGTTGCATATTAGTTAATGGACCTGTTATAGTTGGAGCTGGTCCATCAGGCTTAGCAGTTGCGGCTTGTCTGAAAGATCAAAATGTCCCCTTCGTCGTCCTCGAAAGAGCTAACTGCATTGCCTCTCTTTGGCAGAATCGAACCTACGATCGTCTTAAACTTCACCTTCCTAAACAATTGTGTCAACTACCCAATTTTCCTTTCCCTGATCACTTCCCTGAATACCCTACAAAATTTCAGTTCATAAGTTACCTTGAATCATATGCTAAAAACTTTAACATAACACCAAATTTCAATGAAACAGTGCTATCTGCTAAGTATGATGAAACCTTTGGTCTATGGAGGATTAAGTCCATTAGGAAAAAAAGTGATAAAGTTGTTGAAGTTGAGTATATCTGTAGGTGGCTTGTGGTTGCTACCGGTGAAAATTCGGAGAAAGTTGAGCCGGAGTTTGAAGGTTTGGCTGATTTTGGTGGAAATGTTATGCATGCTTGTGACTATAAATCTGGTGTGAATTATAGTGGAAAAAATGTTCTTGTTGTTGGCTGTGGAAATTCCGGAATGGAAGTTTCTCTTGATCTTTGTAACCATAATGCAAAACCATCAATGGTTGTTAGAAGCTCGGTGAGTACCTAAATGAAAATTAATTACTTTGATAAATCATGTTAATCTTGATTCATAGTTTACATTTTTATTTGTATAGATTGTGACCATGTTTGTTTTTTATTATTAGGTTCATGTGTTGCCAAGGGAAATATTTGGAAAATCAACTTATGAGGTAGCTGTTATGTTGATGAAAAGGTTACCAATTTGGATGGTCGATAAGATATTGCTTGGTCTAACTCGTGTGATCTTGGGGAATGTTGAAAAGTATGGTCTTAAAAGGCCATGTATGGGACCTTTAGAGCTTAAGAACACTTCAGGGAAGACACCAGTTTTAGATATTGGAGCACTTGAGAAAGTTAGATCTGGTGAAATTAAAGTTGTTCCTGGTATTAAAAGATTTTCACAAGGGAAAGTTGAACTTGTTGATGGAAAGGTTCTTGATATTGATTCTGTTGTTCTTGCTACTGGTTATAGAAGCAATGTACCATCTTGGCTTAAGGTTAGTTTGTTTAGTCCTTCTTTGTAATTATATGTGTCGGTGTTGTGCCAGCATCAGACACGACACGTGTTCGACACCAGGATACGCTTAATCCGAAGAGTGTCTCTGCTTCATAGTAGTTAGTAGTTCACTTTGTTTAAGTTGATTATTTAACTTTTCTATGTTATATATTGAACAGGAGAATGAATTTTTTTCCAAAGATGGAATGCCAAAAGATCCATTTCCAAATGGATGGAAAGGAAATGCTGGTCTTTATGCTGTTGGATTTACAAGGAGAGGACTCTCTGGTGCTTCATTGGATGCAATTAGTGTGTCTCAAGACATTGCTAAAAGTTGGAAAGAAGAAAATAAACAAAGAAAGAAAACAGTGGCTGCACGTCATAGGAGATGCATATCACACTTCTAAGTGTCCGTTTCGAGTGGCGTTTGATAAAGCAAAATCACATCTGCAAATTATTCGGTGTAAATCTGCCGTGATTTTAAAAAGTTAAGAATTGGAGTTTCTACGTTAAAATGGTTTTTTTACCGTGATTTTAAGCAAAATGTGATTTACAACCGCCCATCTAAACAGGCATTAAGAAACATATTTTGGGTTTGTTTAGCTTCTTTTGCTTATGGCAAAAGAATAATAGCACACACAAAATAACGTAGAGTTTCTCAATACAAATTATAGTACACAAAGAATTAGCCCTCTCCTTAAGAAAATCCCACTGTTTGATAATAATTTAGAAATTATTATTTTTTTCTGTACAAAGGTTGATGTGGCTTATTTGATTAATTATGCTTTTTTTTTTATTTTTTTATAATGTATGGAATATATTGTTTCACACTCTAATGATGTTGTATTGTATTACAAATTTCATGTTTTAATACTGAAGTCAAACCTATCTCTCTCTCTCTCTCTTCTATAATCTGATTTATTATTTTTTTGGTCAAACCCTTAATTTTAATCCTAAGGGCAAGTGCAAGGGCTTTTGTCCTTAAGAAAAATGCACAATAAATGTTGACATTGAAGTTGGAAGGAAACGAATTTGTGAACCTCATATATTCCCATGTTGCACAGCACATGGACAGATCCTGATGTCATAAGAAAATAAATATTAGATGCTTTGGTGCTATGGATAGGAACGAAATTTGAAAGAAAAGAAACAATTTTACTCTTTTATCATAGAGCACGATTTTGTATTGTAAATGTTTTTTTATTTTTTTATAATTAATTAGAGGAAGTTTATTTGATTGATGGAGAAAGAAAGAGAATCATACACAATTACACATTGATAGAATTTGAGATTTACAATATGTAACAATTTCATGGACATCAATATAATTCTGCTTGCTATGACATGAGTTCAATCTGATAGAAAAAGTTTGCCTCCCAAACTTGCACAAATGTTGGAATCCTTACTAAGTGAGATGTCCATATTAATGACCTGAAAGTTTCTGGAATGAAATTATCTCCAAGATATTTTTATGAAAAACCAATTTGTTTCTTTTAACTAATTAATTTAGCTTCGGTTATAGTTATGATTTGTCTTGTTAGCTTTGTTGATAATTAATCTCCAAAAATCGTATAAGGCTAAAGATTATTTAATAACATAAAAATTTGTTGTGTTATTCTATCTTATACTGTGTTGTTTTATATTGTATAGTGTTTTAATGGATCTAATGTACCCTATAAAAAATTTGTTATTTTGACATTTTAAAGGTAAAAACTAGTCGGGAAAGGGTGGAGATACATCATCGCTATTAAACATGTTTTTATTACTTAAAACAATATAATATTTGACTTTAGTACTTTCTAAATTTGTTTCCATATCTGGTCAATATTTGCCTTCTATACTATGAGTTACTCTCAAGAGTAACCTAACATATATGTTCTTCAACACCTACATTTTCGGGACTTCATACACACATTTAATAACAGGGTTAAATATGTTTTTGATATCTATAAATATATAAATTTTTTGCTTTAGTTCCTCTAAAAAAATTCTGACTTTTAGTCCATATAAAATTTTCAATTACTACTTTTGGTCCCTATTTTTATGTCAAATTTTGTATTTTTTTAATGAAATTGTGAAGAAATGTGTAAAAATATCTCCCATAAAAAATTAGAATTTTTTAACATAACATAAATTAAATATTAATTTTTAACAAAAAAATATAAAAATTCATATTTAAATCATGTTTTGTTAAAAAATTCTAATTTCTTTTGAAGAAGTTCTTATAATATTATAAATTTTTATGTAAAATTTTATAAAATAAATGTGAATTTTACAAATGATTTTACTTAAAATGAGGGATCAAAAGCAAAAATAGGAAAAATTTTAGGGAATTAAAAGTCGAAGAATATTTTTAGAGGAACTAGAAAGAGAAGTTGACATATTTAAAATGATCAAAAATATATTTAACCCTTCATAATATAATAGTCTTCTTCTCAAGTTTAAGTTTATTCATGTATCCTCTCACCCAAGCGGAAACTCTTTGGTAGTTATACAGTTTCATCAGTGTTGGCTTACAACATCAATATGATACGTCGGGTGACCACCATATTGTGAATCAGAATATTATTAAAAACATATTGTGAATAAAAATATAGAACCTTTAAAAGAAAATATAGAAAAAACTGAATTAGAATTTTTATTATATTAACAGACCTTACATATCTTGTTTCTTTTGAGTTGCCGGTTAGATTTTCATAGTTTGAGCGAATTTCTTCTGATGTATGTGACCGTATTTAGAAGAGATATTTGAATAAACAAAAACGGATGTATCTGGCTCAAAATTTGGATCAAATCCCTCAAATTTTAAAAAATTCTCTTGCAAATAGGATCAGGGGAGCATTCCTGAACAAACAACGAATTGTTGTGAGGAGTGCTTAGAACTTATTTTAACTAAAATGTTCTCAATTTTTTAGAGCGTTCATTTAACTTCTTATGATGTTCTTCTTATCAATTCAGAAGAAAAAAATTTTATAACTTATTTTACTTAAAAAGTTCTCATAAACAAAAAAAATGTATTTGAGAAAAACTTAATCAAACTGAATTATGTCACCTATCATATCTAAACTTATTGAAACAATGTATTTCTTATTCTTTCCTTCTCCTAGAGTCTTACATTCGTTCTAATAAAGCAAGAGACACATTTTTATTTTTTTTATAATGCAAAGGACACACACAATCATTTGCTAGAAAGTCGAACAAAAAAACCATACAAAATCTTCGTACACAAGTCTTGTTTTAAATGACAGCGACTCAACCTCATAATAGGCACAAGCACAACCAACCCAAACAAACACCCATGGTATGGCTAAGGATATGGCCTAAAGCAAACAACCCAATACACTAGAAGATTCAATCAAATACTACGAGCATGAAGCACAAGACTAGTGCCAAAATACAAGACACCATACACCAAGCAAGTTTTTTTATTAACTATAAATTATTTAAAATTTTAAGTCAAATCTCAGCCAACAAACTAATCATTTTGGAATATTTCTTGTTGTGGGTTGCCAATAATTAATGTTTTATTGAGTTATATATAATGAATAGGTTTTTTGATTGAATATAATGAAAATAGGTTGGAGATGAGTTAATTTTATATATTTGGACAAATTGAGTCTTATTGAATTTATTTGAGCATTTTCTACTTCAATCACGAAAATGCTTAGATTGTTGAATTCCGAATAACTAAATTGGTACTTTCATATTTTGTGGGGACTAAATTGATAAATCTATTTTTTATGAGAACCAAATGGGACAAAATTACATTCTCGGTCAAATTTGCAAAATACAAACACTTCCATCTTATTAAACCAATCTCCCAAATACTAGAAGAACACTGTTCAAAGATTGTAAGTTTGGAGGTTGTTATAAATTCATGCATATAGTAGAAATATGTTGAATTTTGAAGTTGTTGCAAATTGGAAGTTTAGTTATGTATTTGGGAGATTGGTTTTATTGGATGTGAATGTGCATTTATTTAGTTAGTCTGAGAATGTAATTTTATCCAATTTAATCTTTCAAAAAAAAAAAAGTATCAATTTAGTACTCCACAAAAGACGAAAGTACCAATTTGGTTCCTCAGAGTTCAAAAAAAAAAAAAATTACATTTTTTGCTAAAAGGACTTTTTATTTTGTGGTTGTCGAGGTTTGAACTCCAAATCTTGCATATATTATGCATTGTCCATATCAATTGAGTTAAGCTCACGAGGACTTGCTAAAATGATTAAATTGTTTTTGTTTAATTTCTTTAAGGGACTAAAAATGTTCTTTTTTTTTTGTCAAAGAATAATCCGTCCTCCAAATTTTTTTGAGGGACCAAATTAGTGTGCCTTTAGTTATGTGCGGGTAAAAATTGAATTATATGGACAGTATTGCTATCGACATTCTCTTTTCAACACTTTTAAAAACACTCACTTTCTTATTGGTTTAAATGAAGGTGAGTCTCACATTTTGAAAATGGGTTTCATTTTTTTTTTTTTTAAGAAAAAATGGGTTTCACTTAAAGTGGTGGGACATACATTAATTTCATCAAATAAGAGAATGAGTGTTAGAGAGAGTGTTTAAAAGAGAACGAATTCTCTCAATTTTTACTTTTTAAATCGTTACATCCACTTGAAAGAATACATTCCTCTAAAACCCATATAATCAGTCGAATCAAATCAGAATTTTTACGAAAGAACCCGAACCAAATTGCATACGATATAATGTTTGGATATAATGATTTTTTACCTTAACAACTCTTAAAAAAGTACATTTTTGTTTCATGTACAAGTACAAGCATGGAATAGTTCCGTGAGTTTAGTTCAAGTTATAAAGATAAGGAAAATGATGTATATCCCGATAACTTGATTCACGAAAGTGTCCCGATCGTTCAAAATACAAATGTATTTTTTACTGCTGACATCATGTTTGGTAAGTGGGAGCATTTTTTTTTTTTGGAATCAAAGCAATTTCAAATCGTGAAGCTTTCGGGATATGCTTCATCGGGATATATAGCATCCCTCTAAAGATAATGTATAATATATGTGACGTTTGAGGTTCGAAATCCAGACAAAAAAAAAAGTACAAACATGTAAGATACTAGCAATTTTTAAATACATGTCTCTAAAATAACAACGAAATTATTATATCATTTCAAAGTGGTGGCAATTTATAACTATACGTCACAACATTTTTGTATGGACTTGAAGTAATCATCATACTCTAATTTTTTTATGTGAGGGACCTTATACTCTATTCTTAATATCATTATGTTGGCTAGTTTAAAAAAAACACTAAATTAAAGAAGTGCCCATATTGAGAATGAGAGCTTGTAAACCTCCACTGGGTGTGTCTATATATATCATGTAGCTGAACAAATCAAACATCCATAGCTTGGGTCACATGATTGATTAGGTGACTTCTATACCTTCACAATCTTTTGATACACTCATTTCAAATCAAGTCATTAAGAATATTTTGAGAGGGTACATAATCCTTCGATACCATCAAACCAAATTGTTGTTACTCATGGTCAATCAAATGGTATCCGACAATTATTGATCAAACTTTACTTACTTTCTGATCGAATTCCGAATTATTCATAACCCTTTCTACCAATACCATCAACTGTCTGTCCCCATCTGTAATGTACTTAGCACAACACAGTTGCAAGTGGGAAAACCAAAATCTGTGGGAGCAGAAAACGCCCATCTATTTATACACATTGGGTTCTTCCATGCAAGTCAAAGAACAAAGATTTATGTAAGAATTTGGAATCCAATATATATACATTAATTGCAGCCTGCAATATGCACCACATTTCTGTTTCTTTTGTCGACTCAAATCATAGAACTTCCAAGGTTACCATAAAGGCCATGCAATCTTTCACTTAGACATGATATAGGAAAACACATGGGTGGCACCACCCCTTCTCATTCTATCAACATCAAAAGCCCATTCCTCCATGTTGTGTTCAGAATTTATTTTACTAACGACTACTGTTTGAGTGCTACAGTTTACTAGATACATAGAAAAGGGTTTGGATACTTCGTTTCTCCAATGAAACCCTAGATGCTTCAAGTGAGATAGACTCAAAAAATGTAGAAAAAAAATTCATTTATATTTAATAATGGCCGGACTCGCTTGGATTTAATAACGGACGAGCTCGCTTGGTGATGAGACCCTCTAGCTATTTTTTGTGTCTATTTCTCACTAAATTGAGTCGTTGATTTCTTTTGAAAAACAAAAAAGATTCCAACTCATATGTGAGATGTTGGAATCCCCTCAGTTTCTCAAAAGAAATGGAAGGCTCCATTATGATTTATGATATAAAGGGACATACAAAGGAGTTTGGTCGAACCAATTTTTAAAATTATTTTTAGACGCGAGTCCTACTAATATCTTTTGTCTATCTCTCAAATGAACCGCTCAATTTCTTTTATTTTTGTGAGTGTTTGATTAAAACAATGTTAAAATTTTTGAAGAAGAATTTTGTCGTTCTTGTTTTATGCGACTCGAGTGATAGTATCTACAAACCCTGTTTGTGCTAAAAAAAAAAAAAAAGTTTTGCAACAATATACATTGATGATTTGATTGATGCTCTTACACATATGTAATTATGAACCTTTCATACTTTTTTATTATGTATTAGTGTATAGAGAGAGCTGGTAACATTTAACGAGAGTTTTAAGTCTTTTTATTGATATAGAATGTTATCAGCATATGTTTTGACCTGTATGTTTTACACATATCATAATTAATTTGTAGTTTGAATCTGTTTTGAACTTAATTATCTCTGTCTCTATATAATACCCAATTCGAAGTGACCTCAATTGTCGGATACATTTCAAATACGTCCAAGATACGTGAGAGATATGGCGGTAGAAATCGATACTCACAGGATATATGATTATTGATATAGGAGTTATTGCAATTGTGCATAGGATTGTCAAACACTCTTATTGACGAAGCTCATGTGGATTCCAAAATTTTATGTGTCGACGGTCCGTGGCTATATCAGCCATGCTATATAGCACTACTCATTAGTATGAGAAAGTGGTCTTGATATTTTTTTTTATCATTTTTTGTTCTATCAATAAGTTTTTTATAAGAAGAAAAAATAATATATTTAACAATTGAGCATCATGCACGCACAATGAGTGCATTGCTAGGACTCAGAGTATCAATCAACAAACAAGGGATCAAAACTACAGCTAGCTTACAACAAAAGAATTAGCTAGGAATCATGCTAAAACACTGAATGAGATTAGTCCACTGGTGATGGAAATCAAATGTTAAGTTACTAATATTTGCTTGTAACCATATGAAAGAAGGCATTTTGACGCTTTCCACCTATTGTTGTAATAATTGGTCTAGATGCCGGAATATATGACTGTTCTTGTCTTGCCAAATAGCACAAAACAGGCGACAACCAAATCACATTTATAGCATAACACAACTTTTTGTAGTCATCTGCTAAACAAGTAAAATTTCAAAAATGATCGATTACTGGTAACCTGTAAGACACTTGTATTTCAAGCGACATCCGAACATGCACTCAAATGCTACCATAAAATGCACAACCCACAAACAAATGATTTGCAGTTTCATAAGGGCCGCATCCACTTGCACACTGACCTAAAGTTTGCGGATTGATTTCCCGACGTATCAAATTATCTTTTGTAGGAAGCCGATTTAGTAATAACCTCCGGGTCATTTGCGAGATCTTCAAAGGTTCCTCTTTCTTCTACACAATGTCCTATTATTTTGACCTTTCAGATTGCATCAAAGAACAAAGTGAAGGATACACCGTTGGTGATTTCCAAAATAATGGAATCACTTTAGAATCAAAAGTTGTAACTCTTCACCAAAAGTTGTAACTCTTCATGAGAATCATTCATATATATTGGAACATTATTATTTAATGATAGATAATGAACCATAGCATTGGTTCAAGTCAAAAATCTGATGTACATGATCATAACTTTTGGCAAAGGGGTGCTTAATGATTCATAGCATTGATTCAACTAAAATATTTGATGTGTATGATCATAACCTTTGGCAAATGGGTGCTTTCTCTCATGTGAAGGGTCATATAATGCACTATAAAGTTTGGTATTTGGGCATCAGTTTGGACACAAATTTTGTTACATTAACAACATAATTCTCCCTCATTCTCTTGCTCTAAATCATCCATCAATTCTCTAATGCATGAGTGAATTGCTGGAACCATAAATCTGTAAAATACTTATTAGAATATAAAATATTCATTGTATAAATTATTAGATAGGGTTAATTAAGTTTTTAGTCCCTATAAATATTCACAGTTTTGTTTTTAGTCCCTACAAAATAAAATCACACTTTTTAGTCCCTATAAAATTTTCCATCAGTATTTTTGGTCCCTATAAATTTTTCCATCAACACTTTTAGTCCGTGTCAAAAATTTCCATCAACAGTTTTGGTCCTTAAAATGCTTAAGAAAAATATCACAGGGACTAAAAAGTGTGATTTTATTTTGTAGGGACTAAAAATAAAACTGTGAATATTTATAGGGACTAAAAACTTAATTAACCCTATTAGATATTATTTAGAGATAATTGAGGACCAAGTTAAAGATACTTGATGTCCAAGGTACTTGATGCCCAAGTTAGAGATACTTGAGGCCCAAGACAATATCATTGTATAAATACACATTACATCATAATGAAACACATGAACTACCTCTCCCATGACAGCAACCAAGGACAATCTCACGTCTTATTCCAATATTAGTAATCATATTATTGTCGGTAGTGGTCATAATATTTTAGTTATTTATCGTGACAATGCATTACTAACCAATTCCCATACTCCCCTAGCCTTGGAAAATGTCCTAGATGCACCTAAATTAATTAAAAACATTATCTCTGTGCGCAAATTTACCATTGATAATGAAGTTATTGATGAATTCGATCCCTTTGATTTTTTTGTGAAGGATTTTCAAACAGGGATACCGTTAATAAGATGTAATAGCTCGGGTGAACTTTATCCTCTTACTTCAAGACCATCCAATCAAAGCACTTCCCCTTCCACTTTCGTTGCTAGCTTGGTAATTAAGCAAGGACATTCCAATACAATACGTGATGTGCGCACCAACTTAGCAAATAATAATATCTAATAATTTATACAATATTTATTTTATATTCTAATAATACTGTTAAGAGATACGCTTGGTGTGATTATGCAATACACATCAAGAAACTAATAGTATCGTAAAGAGGATTTGATGGTCATTCCTATTCCATCCAATATACAATTATTGGTGGGGGCGAATCGAACCTAAATGTTAATGTGGCAACCCCATACGCTTTGAGTTTTACATGCATAATCATTAAACTTTTTACATTGCAAGTGCAACCACCTCTTCTCAACAATCAAGTTATTTATCATACACCACTCAAACAGAGTGCTTTTTTCCAAGATCAAGACTCCAGTCCTATTTATCTTCCACACCCTCTTGGAACAAAATATTAGATGATAACATATTCTATCTCCCTTAATCATATTCTACCTCCCTTATCAATACATGAACTTCTTCCAGAGTATTGGCGCCATTAAACCATGTTGGAAATGGCTACCATGTTGGAAATGGCTGCAGCATTTAGAGCCCCAATCTTCATTGATGAAGCTATCAAGAATCGCAACTATATATGTTCTCTGAATAAATCCTTGTGGACCTTGATCTTAGGTATGTTTCATGATGAGATCATAGTGGAACATGATGGTGTGTCATTAATTTTGAAATCGAACATCAAACTATTCCACAATCTTGTAGTCATTTAATTGGACATTTATTTAACAATTGCAAAAATAATAGTTTAAAATAAATAAAAAAAAACTGTTCAAGAACAACTAAAGATCCATTCAAACTCATAAAAAAAATAAAAAAAAATAAATCCATCCAAACTTAACAGGAATGTTACAACAATTACTCGACAATATTAAGCTTCAATCTTATTTGTGGCTGAAAGTGAATCGTTCAAATTTTGCTTTCACTTATCATTTGTGGTGGCTTAATCCTTTACCTTGTTTGGGCATCTTTTTGTAATGGGGTGGCTTTGACCCTTTTATCATTCCTCGTCGTTTTTGATGTAATTTAATACTCTTTTGCTAATCTTTTGGCACTTCTTATGTTGAAATATCCAGACCGTTCGGTAATATATTCCATTTTAACTTCTTAGAAAAAAAACAATGTTTTCCAATAGGTTTATAAGCAAAAGAAAACAAATTTTATCTCAATGCTACATGGAAAAGATACGGTCAATGTGCCGACAAATGTATATTAGGATTTGATTACTTTGGTGGATAATCTCTAAGGCTTTGTTTGGGAGTTTAGAGGGGAAGGGAATGAAAGACTTTGAAGGGTTGAAAATATAGGAGAGAATGGTACAATATTTCACATTTTTTGTAGGAGTAATTTTTTAGAGATTGATAAATTAATGTTTATGATTAATATATTTTTAATTATAAGACTATTATAACTGGGTTAATTATGTTTAAGGTCCCTATAAATAAGCGAGCTTTTAACATTGGTCCCTATTTAAATTTTATTAAATTTTTAATCCCCAACGTTTTTTTCCGTTTGTAAGTTTGGTCCTTGCCGTCAAACTATGCTGACTAGGCTAACAGAATGCTGACCTAGACATGCCACGTGGACATTTCAAGTGATATGGCATACAGGTGGTAAATGACATCATACGTTTTTGGTTCCTATAAAATTTTGACCTTTTAAGTTTAATCCTTACTTAATTTTAATAGTGTTTTTAGTACATAAAAAAAAAAAAATATGCACTCAGTTTTAGTCCCTACTAAATCTAAATTTGCTTAATTATGCTTAAATTTTTAAGATTTTGAACAATTTTTTGCACAAGTGTTATGAACATTACGAAAAGTTTGTCAAAAAAAAGAACATTACGAAAAGTTTATTTGCAAAATTTTATTTCTGCGTCCAGATTTTTATTACTTTTATTTTGAACATTTGTCTTTTAAAAAAATTTATATTTAATTTATTTCATGTTAAAAAATTCTAAATTTTAGTAAACGAACCTTTTGTGATGTTCTAAACTTGTATCAAAACAATCATTGAAAAATTTAAGTTTTTAGAAGAGCGTAGCCGGCGTGAATAAAAATATGGACGCAAAAATAAAATTTTAATATAATTTTTTGCGGATGAACTTTTCGTAATGTTCTTAACACCTGTGCAAAAAATTGTTCAAAATCTTAAAAGTTTAAGCATAATTAAACAAATTTAGATTTAGTAGGGACTAAAACTGAGTGCGTAATTTTTTTATATGGACTAAAAGCACTATTAAAATTA
>Ga0228710_1008592_pt1 | contig 14593 bp, 5 predicted proteins | sample MedpolnodulmetaG_FD_177995 | JGI IMG/M metagenome (GOLD analysis project Ga0228710, IMG submission 177995) | Root nodule microbial communities from Medicago polymorpha collected in Santa Monica, California, United States - pink nodules | ecosystem: Host-associated > Plants > Roots > Nodule...
AAAGCTAATTTGATTGGCAAGAAGGACTTAAATCGTTTATATTTGTCATGGGGTGGTTATGCTAATTCACAAGTTGGTGGTGTTGATGCCGAGCGAGTACTAGAAGTTCTTGAGCCTCATTCAGGTCGTAAGAGTTTTGGGTTACAGGGTTATATGGGAACACATTTTCCTCCTTGGATTAGAAATTATTCTATTCTAAAAGGTTTAGTTCATATTATTCTCTATGACTGTAAAAACTGCAGGCAGCTTCCTCCATTTGGTAAATTACCATGTTTAAATATTCTTTTTGTATCTGGAATGAATGATTTAAAGCACATTGATGATGATTTGTATGAACCTGCGACTGAGAAGGCTTTTACATTATTGAAAGAATTGACTTTGCGTGACCTACCAAATTTAGAGAGGGTGTTGGAAGTCGAAGGAGTAGAGATGCTACCACAACTTCTGAAGTTAGATATAACAAATGTCCCCAAACTTACATTGCCACCCCTTCCATCTGTTAAATCACTTTCTGCTGAAGGAGGAAATGAAGAGTTATTGAAGTCCATTGTTAACAACAGTAATCTTAAGTCACTTTCCATATCCAAATTTGCCAGACTCAGGGAATTACCTGGTACGTTTGAACTCGGCACTCTTAGTGCTTTAGAATCTCTTCAAATTGACCGTTGTAATGAAATCGAGTCATTATCAGAGCAGTTATTGCAAGGTTTGAGTTCTCTTAAGACACTTAATATCAGCCACTGTCCACAGTTTGTTTTTCCAGATAACATGAACAGTCTAACTTCCCTTCGTACATTGTATGTCTTGGATTGTAATGAAAACATACTAGATGGCATAGAAGGCATCCCCTCACTGCAAAGTTTGTGGCTGTTCGGTTCTGATTCTCTAACATCCTTGCCAGACAGTTTGGGTGCCATGACTTCTCTTCAGACATTAGATATTTATGACTTTCCAAAGTTAAGTTCACTGCCAGACAACGTTCAGCAACTTCAAAATTTGCAAAAGTTAAACATTAATCGTTGCCCGATGTTAAGGTCTCTACCAAAAAACTTTCAGCAACTCCAAAACTTGCAAGAGTTAAGGATTGTTGATTGCCCTAAGTTAAAGAAGAGATGCAAGAGAGGAATAGGTGAAGATTGGCATAAGATAGCTCACATACCTGAAGTTGAATTCGAATCTAAATATGTTGAAAAACCAACATTTTTCGGTAATTTAATTGAATGAATCACTTTTTCTTTTTCCTTACTATATGATATTAAATGGTGTGATTTTATACTTATGTTGAACAATGTGTGCAGCGAATATCATATCAACATGGAAGAAGCAATTCTCGGACCCTATCAGGAATGAACATGACAGTGAATTTGACAGGATGATGATATAACGCTGTTGTCTTCATTCTTCATTCTTACGTGAAGCACCGGTAATTTTATTTTTTTTTTTTTTTAATTTGCAAATGAAACTTTTTTTTTATGAAACAATGTAGAACCAACTATACCCTTTCAATTCATACTCACTCCTTCTCAAATTATAAGGAAAAAAGAAATCATTTCATTCTTATTAGAAAAACTAAAACACAGTAGTTTATAGTATAGTTTCTTGTGTTATCATAGAAATTTGATAAAAGTTTTGTAAAAGTATATAAAAACAATTTTCATTGGTTATTGGTTACGAAGAAAATGAAAGGGAGAGCAAATTTGCATTTTGCATTGAACTTCTCTTTGAAAAAGATGATTTTTTTAAATAACATAATTAAATATGATAAAAGTTAGTCTTTTTTACTTATAATTTAGAACAAAGAAAATGAGTTTTTTTCTTTGGGACAGAAGAGGTATTTTTATTAGGCTTGAATACACCTTTTGGTAACAAACAAACAAAGTTTTGATCTTCCTGTTATTAAAATTAATTTTTTGGTAATTCAATTTAACTCTTTATAATTTTCGTTATCATTGTATTTTTGGTCATTTTTTAATAACGTGACTTATTCGGTATCGCTTGATATGAATATTAAAGTGCAATCTAATAAAGGTTGTCACATCATAAATACATTAGTCACATCAGTAAAACAGACCCAAAAATTAATTTTGAGACATAAATTCACCAAGATAAAAAGTAAAATTGGGGTCCAAAAAATTGGTTTTTAAAATGACTAAAACTTTTTTCTTTTTTTAGAATAAGATCAAAAGTAGATATAAGCCTTTTTCTTATATTATTTATTGGTCCAAAAATATGTTATAAAATTGATGATAGACATAGTTTCATTTCCTTTTTCTTTCAAAAAAAAAAATAGTTTCATTTCCTTTTACTGTATTTTATAGATTTTATAGTAAGAGACATTGCATTTATTAATGTATTGAAGTAGAAAAAGTTCTTTAATTAATAGGAAGATAGTGATTTCTACCTAAATCCAATTATTTTGATGTAGCAGAAGAAATTGTAGACTCATGTACATCTTTCTCAAGCTTCATCATCTGGATGTTCTTCACAACAACGAGTAATCGACTTTTTCATGCATTTGATTTGACTGTTTCTTTGTAGTTAACAACTTCCTTTATGCTTAGAATGAATCTTTTTAGTTTTAACTGCAACTTTTTGACACAAGTATTGGTTTGTAAGGTTATTGAGTAGTGATTTGGATGGGAGAGAACCAAGCTCTCGAAACTTAGTGAAACTGTGTCTGTTTTCTTTGTAATATTTCAATTATGCAGCAGTGTAAATGTTTGTATTCAATGTCTGTTTGAGACCAACTTCTTTAGTGTTTCATCAATAAAATCGTTGTTATTCAGTGAACTTATCAATTTGTAGTAGCAAAGATATTTGCCCCCATGCGTACGCAAGCAGGTTTATACATGATTCTGCACTAACCATCTCAAGTTATGTACTATGGATTATACTAATATTGATTAGCCCATTTACACATCTATAAAATCGCATATTTTTTGAGAGTATGTTATATGAATAATATTTTATAATTTTTATAACTATCTCTCTTCAAAAGACGACATTGTAACCTCACGGATGGAGAACAATTGAATAGCTACAATGTCTAATTTCACTGATAGAGAACAATGTCTGGAATCTCATTATAAAGCATTGAAATATTTCAGCCATTCCAAACTCTAACATTTTTGGACAAAAAGGAAGGCGTATACTTGCCTTCACGTTTCTATGTATTATTTGTAGTTTAGAATCTTCGAGCCATTCCTTCAATTATGTTAACATTCCCAATCTTACATCTGTTGTTTAAATGGATGAGAACTAATAGACCAGGATAACTTCTTCTGCTTCAATGCAAAAGCCAAGAAGTCTAATTTCAGGTCTACTGGTAAACCGAGTTTTTTCCTGAGTGACAGTTGTTTGTTACAGTTACAGGCTTTTCAAAATCAAACAATGTTAGGTACTCGATTCCGATACACCATAGGTCTTCAATCTTGCCCTCACTATAAATTTGCATATCTGTTATGGTTAGTGACATAACTGCTGAAACCTACCTAATTTCTTCCATTACCAAAACAAGTAAAGAAAATTAAATGCAAAACTTCAACCATGGCATGGATCGAAATATGTACCAGATTGCTACAATGGTTTTGTGAAAAATCGAGACGCCGTGCTAGAAATGTTGAAGGACAAAACCAAGGAGGAGGCTCTCAGGACATACCTAATCACTTTCTCTTCATCGTAAGAATCTGAGTGTGGATCAGCTCGCAAATTTTTTCGACCTCTCTCCTTCTCGTGTTCATACTTCATAGTATTGTCAATAGGAGTGTGATGAATGACGAGCTTCATGCAAGCTCGCATCAGCCATCAGGGTGCATTGTGTTCCGAAATGGTTAACACTCAAGGATGCAGACTTTGGCGTTCCAGTTGACTGAGAAATTATTTGTCCTGGCAGAGAATAATGAAAGAGCTACAGAAGCAAGGTTAGGAAGTGGTCGGTTGGATCGCTCCTTCAGGTGGCAGGCATCAAGACATGTCCAATTCTTAAAAGCTTAGGGAAGTTTGTGCTTAACGTTGCATTGACTTCTCGTACTCACTATAAACATTTTATTTTTCTTTTCTTTTTTGTCTAGTTTATTATGCACTTCATTTACGGTATGTTTGTTTTAAGAGAACTTGAAACTAGAGATATGAAGTTTCTCCTGATTGGTATAGGTGACATGTAAGTTGATGTGATAGAAACTAGACATATATTGTTTCCACCGCATCAACTTCTCACCTATAGATCGTTTACTTTTGCAGTTGTTGCAATCTTCGCATAGATGCAAAGAAATGGACGAGAAACATTTTCATTCATTTTTGGTTATTTCTTTTCTATAGCTTTTGGCTTTTCCTTTTTTCTCTAATCACATCCAAACATTCTGTCAAAACTGTCAGTTTTTTGGTTATTTTGGTATGTGTATTTCAGTTTGAGTATTCATATTAGCTTGTCTGCTAACAAGCTTGACCTCAAAATTTAACTGGCACGGCATATAAGAAACAACAGAACTAAATTAAGACTAGCCTATGACATTCAAGTAAATAGCATTCACTTGAATTTGAGAGTCACTTTCAAACACAACTCCACCAAAACATCTATTGGATGCAATCTTCACCACCTCTAATAATGCAACTGCTTCACCTTCAACGGTAGAGAGTTTCATCCATTTCTACGACGTTCCTGCCAAAATAAACTGTCCCTGATAATTCCAGAAACATTTTGCAGCAGTTGATATGCTTCCGATTCCAAGAAACATGCATCAAAATTTCACTATCCATCCTTCCATTGGTTTCTCTATCTCCCATCAGTGACTTAACTCACGCTCCTGCTATTGCAGCATGCTTGCCAAGCGATCATGGTGCTGGTGCAGCTCAAACCACTTCTGCTACAAGTTGAAAGCTTGCTGTCCGATCTGTAAAGGTTTTTTGCTACCATTTTTCTATACCACATCATTTCGATTTTTCAAAATACTCCATAGAAGCAGAGAGGACGACCTGCTATGCTGCTGCCCTCCTCTTGGCACATAAACATAATGAGGTCTGCTGCAGTATCAAAGATCAGATGGAGGTGAAGGGTTTGAGTTAATAAATAATTAGGTTTTAAATTTTTTTTAAGAATGTTAATAGATTTGATTTTGTACTTTCGAACGGAATATTTCTTCTACAAGAATAAGCAAAGAGTCAAAATAGAAAGATCAGCAAGTGCAACCCGCGACTGTTTCTTTTGTTCAGGCTCTCTGTGGTTCTGTAACAACAATTGATGAACAATTACCGCTTCCTATAATCAAAGGAGACTCACTTAGTATCAAGATTTCCCAGGAAAAATATGCGAAGGGAATTGATGACTGCAAGTGCTTATACTCCATGGTCATATGGTTATGGGTAATGGAGATAAACCTTACACGGCTAAGGATTTATTCCTGAAGCTTTCAAAATTATGGAAATTTTCGGGGAATTGGAAACTGGTCTCTTTAGGAGAGGTTTCTGAGTTTGAATTCTCTTCACTGGAGGACATGAGAAAGGCGTGGGCACATGGTACTATGAATTTAAGACCGGGAGTCCTCCGTCTTTCCCATGAATTTATGAAAGGCGTGGGCACATGGTACTATGAATTTAAGGCGTGGGCACATCTGGTCTTGATATTGCGGCACACATAACAACAACTATTCCGACTGGTTGCAATCTTGATGTGCACGGTGACTTGCAAACAGAAACATTTCCTGCACAACAGCCTCAACATAGAGAGGGGACTGGACTAACTTGTCTTGAGACACTTAGAATCAGTTACTGTCCACAGTTTGTTCTTCCACATAACATGAACAGTCTAACTTCCCTTCGTCAACTGGATGTCTGGCAGTCAAGGAATAATGAAAACATACTAGATGGCATAGAAGGCATCCCCTCACTACAAAGTTTGTCTCTGAGTCGTTTTCCTTCTCTAACATCCTTGCCAGACTGGTTGGGTGCCATGACTTCTCTTCAAAGATTAAAAATCGATGGGTTTCCAAAGTTAAGTTCACTACCAGACAACTTTCAGCAACTCACAAACTTGATGGAGTTAAGTATTGTTGATTGCCCTATGTCGGAGAAGAGATGCAAGAGAGGAATAGGTGAAGATTGGCATAAGATAGATCACATTCCTGAATTGGACTTGCATAAGAGAGAACCAACAATTTGCGGTAATTTAATAGGATGAATCTCTTAATTTAATTCAATGTCAAATTATATGGTGTGATTTTAGACTTATATTGAACAATGTGTTCAGAGAATATCAAATCAGCATGGAAGAAGGGGTAGCAATTCTTGCACCGCCGTCAATACCCTTACATACCCGATGATGAATTTGACATGATGATTGAACGTTCTTATCTTCCATAACAGTGAACAACTCAAGTACCTTAATAGTACTTCAACTTTACTGTATTTATTTTTATCTTTATTTATGATAAATAAATAATCATTCATCCCTTCTTATTAAAGGAATGACTTGTCTATTTAGTAGAAAATGTTTCTTGAGCACTGTTTGGTGAATTTCAACTATCTTTTGAAGATGGCTAAATTTATCTTCTCTTGGTATCTATGTGTGTGCCGTTTTCAGATTTTGTTTCAATATACATTAATATGTGAAATGATTTAGTTGTTTGTTAGAGATGAAGACTGAGGAGAGATTTGTTCAAACATATATAATTCTAATCTTGATGTTAAAAAGAATAACATGGTTTTTAAAACTTTCTCTGTTCTGCTAGTCTCTAAGTTGTGATTTCCTTGACAGATAATTAACTTTAATTGGTTTTGTATTATTATTTGTATAAGCACTTCAAAAGCTTAACTTGATATATCCTTATAAAATTGAGATCGGAAACGAAGACAGATTTAATTCATATACATTATCAGTGTAATCAATTAATAGGTAGTTTAAGATATCTTGTAGAGGGTGTCTTATGGTTACTTCCACAAGGAATGGTCTTGAATTTTGTCTATTCTGTTTTGATCCTTCTTAGAAGATGGAGAGTGTTATATTGCACAAAAATGAAGAACCGTGATTCTTGCTAAAAGAAACACAAAGGATGATGATCCAGGTCCATCTTATGTTAATCCTCAATTTTCCAATCAATCTTCAGTTTTTCAGTTTTATTGATCAGATGTGAACTCATTCTTTTGAAACCCATCGTTTTTGGATTATTCTTAATAACTTGTGAAACAAGTTTCCTTGATATGTTGATCAATCAATAAAGTAACATTGCCTTCGCTTGCTGACCGGGACAAGCTTGTTTGGCAAATCTTAAATGGCAATTAGACCGCAAAAAATGTTTTTCTCCACATCAAGAGTAACGCAAACACTGGAAACTAAGAAAAAAATTATTTGGACAAATTTTATTGCTCAGTGCCTCCAACCTTTTTCCTAGAGATTTTCTTTTCTCAATCTATGATCTTCTCGCGCACCCTCCATATGAACTATTTTGCCTTAGTTTGGATTGTATAATCTGAAATATATTAGTTCATCAGGTTTCGGATTATATAATTCAAACTATGTTAAAACCAGCTCAGTTTATTAGTTCAACAAAATTTATTAAAATGACATAATTTAAAATTGACACCAACAAGTGAAGCAATACTAAACATGTTGTTTCCCGTTAGCTACCCATACTACAACAGGTTGAGCCTCCGCCCCTGCCACTCTTCAATGTCTATATATATGAGCCAGACTCAACAGGTTGATTTCTGTTTGCTACAGATAGATTTAGACATGTACCGGACTCTTGTTAAAACAATTGACGACGACACACACACTTTGAGATGGTTTTAGAATGATTCTGAAGTGATCAAAATGATTCTAATGTTAGAACTTGATGATTTTGATGTGCTTTGGCGTGAGATTAGCATGATCACAATGCACTTATGATTTTATTATTTGAATCACATATTTATACAAGAGGTTTTAACTATCACTGTGACAATTAGTAACTAACTAACTAACCACTCACTACTAACGAACAACAAACAAAACAGAAAAAATTGAATTACACTTTCAACAATTCCAACATAGCAGTGACCAAAGCAGTGACCAAAACTGAAAAAGACAAGGGAAATGCGGGCAATAAGGATAACCAGATAGCTATAGCATGATTGAAACTATATTGAACATTTCTCTATATATCAGCATCATTAATACAAGAGTGAACACCTATTTTGGTCCATCACAATTTTCCATCTGGCCAATTCAGTCTCGCGTCGAAAAATTAACTCAAATTAGTCCTTAACATTTTTATACGGACGTCAAATTAGTCTCTCAGTTATAATCAGAGATTAACTTTCATGTAGACAAGCTGGCAGCACGAATCAAAGACGAAGTGGCACGCAAGAAAGGTTCAGTAGAAATGGTGCAAATTTTGCATCCGGTGTCTGATTGACCCAAATTATACCTTATCGAAAAGCCCCGGACCTCACGTAGGGGTTATTTTAGTCATTCGAGGTCGCCTGAAGACCCGAAACCGCCTTTTAATATTTCAGCATTTTCTAGAACTTTCTATTTTATTTCGGTTTGTTATTTTTCTCTGCGTAAAACTTGTCCTTCATATAGAACTTGTAGGGACTAATGTGGATTTATTTTAATTATGTCAAGGACTAAAATGGCCAAATGAAAGATTATGAGGAGATTAATTGGATTTTCACACGTAAAATTATTATGAATGAACTTTTTAATAAGAATAGTTTAGTAATCTTTTTTGAGTGAATAAATTATGAACTTTTAGATTTTCTTATACTTATTATGTTAATATAACCCGGCAAAACAAAATTGAGTAAAATTTCAAGTATGAATATTAGATATGACACACAAGATTTATAAGTAATCAAATATACTGCAATTATTAAAGTCAATGAAATCAAATAACGCACAATTTGAGACTAAATTTCTAAATCTAATCATTCATGGTGGTTTATTACTGTTTTTTCCATAAAAAAAAAAAAAAAAACATCTGCTGGTCTCTTATCATCTGTTGAGTTTTCCGACTTTACTGCGACTCCAGCCAAACCAACACGGTTTCATTTACAAATTTGGTAAATTCAAGCTTACAGACGAGTTAACTAAAAATTGATAATTGATTCCTAAATTTGTAGAATACGATTCCTTGATTTAATTCGCGATATTAGCAACCATGATGAACACACAGGTTTTGCAGTTTTTTCTTGGACAGGGCCATCAAGTGCTCTGAAATTTCATAGACCTGAATGGTTAATTAATCTGATACCAATTCACCAACAGTAGCCTTCCTTTGTTAATGATAAAGGCTGTGCCATTGTTATACGCGTACAAATAATGAATTTTTTGCCATCATTACTAATTGAAACACTCGTATGAGTTGACACTACAATACCTAACAATCATTTGCTTAAAACAATAAAAAAATAAGGAACAATACAAAAGGCTTGAGGGACATAAGCTAAAACACAAGCACAACCGTTATTGAAATCTAAAATTAGGGAGCCCCCACCTGGTACAGAGGAAGTGAATATGATGAACATAAGTTCCATGAGAGGCAAGCTAATCAAAACAATTATTGTCCTCTTTAAAGATATAAAAAATGTGGAAATTCACATACTTAGTCAGCTACAAACAATTCTTCCACCTGTTTCTGAGTGGCCAAGGAACAATAGACACCGAAGATATAGCCGAAATCACAAGTTGCAAGTCACATTCATGCCAAAAATTCAACCAACCTCTAGCAAAAGTGAACTCAATGGAAGCCATGCCTCCCAAAAGCTGAGCATGATGGGCAAAACTAATACCTGCCTTTCTTACTTGGATTTACCGAATAGAGATCAAACTACAAGAAAAAATCGTCGGTCAAACCCCAGATTGCAAAAGTACATAAAATAAAAATTCCGAAATCTCAATTGTAAAAAGCATGTTGAATAGGAAACAATAACAATGAGAAAGAACATCATGAATAAATTAATTAAAGAGAAAAGTTCAAAATATATAGGGAATCTTGAAAGATGCAACGAAGCAAAGTATACACACCGGCCCTCTTTATATCTCTTCAATATTTTATCATATTTACATCCAGAAAGAAAGTGCAAGTTAACTAGGCAACTAATGTTGAAGCTTGAAAGGGAAAGGAAAACTATGTATGCATATGCTAAGATATGTGGTAATTTACACCTACTAGAGATAGCTTCTGCACTGAATATGCTTTGGGATGCAAGAAAATGAAAGTGCACTTAGTATTCAAACATACTCTATATATTTTGGTCATGTGTGAATTTAAAAGGCTAAACTGCACTTTTCGTCCCCTAAGTTTTAAAATGATGCGAGTTTGACCCTCTATTAAAAAAAATGGCAATTTTGGCCTCTTTCGTCCCAAAATTGTTGAGAAGACGCCACGTGTCCTGAAACAGGGGCCATAATTGCAACTTTTTGAGAAGATAAGGGGTCAAAATATCATATTTATTTCCCTTATGTTAGGGGTCAAAAGAGCATATTTCCCAAAACATGGGGTCACTTTTTCCATTTTTTTTAATAGGGGACCAAAATCGCAACATTTTGAAACTTAGAGGGCGAAAAATGCAGTTTAGCCAATTTAAAAACATGGCCAAACCAAGTACAAAAAGTGACCAACAAATATTGCATTAATAGGAATTAGGAAGGGATGACGGTAAATAAATACAATAAAATTTAAGCACTAATAAGAAAAAGCTGCATATTTGTTTGGCATACCGGATGATGGGTTAACACAACATTGTTATCTACATATGCTCTTCACTCATATAGCCTATCAACCATCTTGTCAAATTGATCATCTGAAGGGTTATTGCAGTGCGGATGGAGGTCCCATACATACTTCACCATTATCCACAATGACATCATTTTCTCTGCACCCAAAGTTCAATATGATAAATAAAAAACATCATATATTTGATGAGAAAAAAAAAATGTAGCTAAAAAGCAATGATATTCAATAAATTACCGTAAAATGACGGTTCAACATCAAATCTCAAATCCAGATGAGGAACATGAGCTATCTTTTGCCAATCTTCCCCTGTTTCTTTCTCGCACCGCTTCACCAACATAGGACATTTATAAATATGTAATTCATGCAAGTTTATGAGTTCTTGAAAGTTAGCTGGTAATGAGGTTAACTTGTGAAACCCAATCATCTTTAATGTCTCAAGAGAAGTCATGGTTCCCAACCAGTCTGGCAAAGATACTAGAGAAACAAAACCTGCCAGAAACAAATATTGTAACGAGGGAATGCCTTTTAAGCCATCTGGTAACATGCCATTTTTATCCTCGCCTATGATGGTCACACGACGAAGGGAGGTTAGCATGTTCATAGTATCTGGAAAAATGACATTGGGACAGTGAATGATTTGAAGTTCTTCAAGACTAGTTAGGTTTCTCACACATTCGGCAAATTTTTTGAAGCTACTGCAATGTGTAATGGACAAAAATCGAAGAGAACCTAAACCTGGCAGTACATGCTCAGGAAAAGACTCAAATTTATGGCAAGATATAATGCGTAGTGTTAGTAGGGAACTAAGAGTGTTAAGTTCATTAGGAAGGACCTCAAGCTCATTAAAGTTTCTAATGAAGAGTTCCTTTAGATTGTACATGCTAGCCGCAATTCCCCTCAAAAAAGATACACAATCACCACCCTTGTAATCTTCACTTAGCCAATCAGCAAAAACAATCTCAACTGACGGAAGGGATGGTGGCAATTCAAGCTTGGGGACGCCCTCAATTTTTAACTCAGAAAGTTGTGGCAACATCTCAACTCCTTCAGCCTCCAACACCCTCTCTAAATTTGGTAAATCACACAACGTCATTTTCTTTAATGACGGAAAAGCTTTATTGGTCGCACCTTCATACAAGTCATCATCAATGTACTTTACATCTCTCATTCCAGATACATAAAGTGTGGTCAAACAAGGTAATTTACCAAGTGCAGGAAGCCGCTGACAGTTTTTACAATTGTAGAGTATAACATCAACCAGGCCTTCCAAAATAGAAGTATTTCTCATCCAATTTGGAATATTTATTCCCCCATAACCCTTCATCCCAAAACATTTGAGACCTGTGTGAGGCTCAAGGGATTCAAGAACTTGCTCAGAGCCAGTACCACTACTTTGTGAATTAGCATCACCACCCCATGACAAGTATAAGCACTTTAGGTTCTTCTTACCAATTAAATTAGCTTCTTTAGCATCTCTTTCATTTGACACATTCTCAAGGCCTTTGATGTGTAGCTTTCCTCCTAGTTGGAAGTTATGCAGCTCTGCTAAACCATACCCATCCTCCGACTCCACAATGAAAATGCTCAATGTTCTCAAATGAGTTAAGCACCCAATTCTAGAAGGCATTGACGTTAATGAATGACACCGTTTAATCTCAAGATGTCTGAGATCTTGTAGCTGTGTCAATTGTTGGGGAAGACTAGAAAGGTTCTCACAAAGTTCAAGTTTTAGTATTTGCAATTTTCTTAGCCTACAAATAAACTCAGGCAGGGTTTTAATGTCACTTTCATAAAGTTGCAAGTACCTCAAATGGATAAAATTCTTCAAGGCTGAGAGTTGAGAACAACTTGTACTTAATGCTCGGAGATGAGTGATTGATGGAAACACACCTAAATTTGATCTAGGCGGATCAAAATCAAGAAAAGTTCGCAAAGATTCCACATTTTTGAAGGGAATTGTGTTGTATTTGAATTGTTTATCCATATCAAAGCAACTAATATGATGAACTCTTTTTGACAAATTAGTTAAACTTGCAGCCTCTGAAGCTACGCATTGTTCTCCCATAATGGAGCTAGCAATATCATGGAATATATCATGTATTTTGAATGTAACTATACCTTGTTTATTAATTTTTATTTCTTGGAAAAATGATCTTTGGTATAGTTCATTCCACAACTCATTGCCAACATGCTCCACCTCTAAACTTCCTTTGGACGAAATAAATCCATTGGCCATCCAAAGGTAAATTAGATCTTTCTTCACCATTACAAAATCTTTAGGAAATACGGCACAAAAAGTAAAACATGGCCTCAATGATAATTTTAGATTGTAGTAGCTCAGGCTTAAAGCAGACTTGGTAGCATCATCATATAAATTCCAAATCTCACTTTTCGCTATAGAATCCCATTGATCTTCCTCGGTTTTAAAGCTCAGAAGGCTTCCCAGTACTTTGGCTGCAAGAGGTGAACCATCACATTTTCTCACTATATCCTTTCCAATCTTTAGTAGCTCCGAACGCTGTTCCGTGTTTGGTCCAAAAGCATGCTGTTTAAACAATAACCAAATGTTATCATCCGATAAACCTACCAAATGATGAGCTTGGTGAGTTCCCACGATGTTTGCAACAATGTCAAGTCGTGTAGTGACTAAAATTGATGCACCTTTAGTTCCTTTTCCACATTGCAACAAATACTTAAACTTATTCCATTTCTCTTGGTCGTCACTCCAAACATCATCAAGGACAAGTAAATACTTTTTGTTTTGCAAAATTTCTTGAACCTTTTTTTGCATTGATTCTAAAGACGAGAGATCTGGATTTTTTCCATCTTTGGATTCTATGATGGCCAGCAAAATTTTCGTCATACTAAAATTATCAGAAACACAAACCCATATTTTCAAATCAAAATGAGTGTTTACACTTTCATCATTGAAAACCAGTTGAGCAAGTGCCGTTTTTCCATATCCACCATGACCGACAATGGAATAGACAGAGAGTTCTTCACTGTCACTAGCATGCTGTAAAAGATACTCAACAATCTTCTTTTTATCTTTCTCTCTTCCATATACTTTGGGTTCAGTGATGACAGAGGTAGTTTGTCGCCATTCATCTTCTTCAAGATGACGCTCCACGTTTCCAAAATGTAATCCAAACTTGACTCTTTCTTCAGCAATATCATTAATCCTTTTGGCCACTTTTTTCATTTTCTTTCCAATGCTACGGCGAACAAATAGCATCTCAGGATGGAAGATGGAGATGTTCTCTCTGTTTTCTTCGGAGACTATTGAACATTTGTCCAATATATCATCAAGAATATGTGCTGCATCGGTAAGGTTTTGGAGCCAACCATTCACAGCATGACTTGTGATTTGCTTCTCCTCGGCATCTTTTAGGACAGCTTGAATAGCAGTGAGATTTCTTGATAGCTTTTCAGCATGTTTGTTAACACCTTTAAACGTTGCATACTCCTCTTGGACATACGGTGCAAGGATTCTAATAACAGATCCAATTAAAGCGTAAGCCATTTTCAGGTGTATGAGAATTGTAATGAAGTACAGTTTGGAGATGGTCTTAATTTTAATTTAGGTAGGTAGGAGGATGGATATCTTTGGGAAACTATCAGGTTGGATGGAAATGATCTTAATTTTAAATTTGATCACAAATATCGACCAAAAGTGCATGATAGTATATATGATCACAAATATTCGAAAATGTTGATAGTATTATTAATTAGAAGATACAATCAAAATAACTAACTACAATTAGATTTAAAAAAAAAAAAAAAAAAAAGGAAAAAAAAAAATAAATATATTTTTTATAAATTTTTTTTTTTTTTTAAAAAAAAAAATTTAAAAAAAATATTAATAAATTTTTTTTTTTTTT
>Ga0228710_1008594_pt1 | contig 14587 bp, 4 predicted proteins | sample MedpolnodulmetaG_FD_177995 | JGI IMG/M metagenome (GOLD analysis project Ga0228710, IMG submission 177995) | Root nodule microbial communities from Medicago polymorpha collected in Santa Monica, California, United States - pink nodules | ecosystem: Host-associated > Plants > Roots > Nodule...
GGTTTCGTTTGGTCCTTTTAACTGTTTTTCATTTTTAGGACCAAACGAAACCGAAATCAAATCCATTTACTCTCTAAAGTCATTTCAAAAAAACAAAAAATATATATCCTAGCATTGATACAGAAAGAAAGAAAAGTAAAAAAAAAGAAAAAGAAAAAGTGATATATATCAAAAAGAGTAGTAATGTATATAGAAAAAAGCAAATGAATGGTTAAAATAACACATGATGATGAAATAATCTAAGAAAGAAAAGTAATGAATAAAAGACTTGTAATGGATTGGGATTGAAGTTTGAAGGAAGTTTACCTTATGAAGCTAAAATATGAATGAAGAGAAGAAGGAAATGGAGAGGAGATGAAAAAAACAAGAATGAAGTGTAGAGTGAGAGAGCTGGAATATGGCGAGCAGTGATGAGTGAAAGAGTGGAAAGAAAGGATATTGGAGAGGTGAGTGAGAGAGTGGCATGCGTTGTGTGTGTACAGTCGTCAGTAACGTCCTGAATTTCAGGGACGTTTTTGCATATATCACTAAACAAATACTATCATATGTACGACGTTCTGAAGTTTGTTGCCTTGTGTGTGTGTGTACGGTCACACAGCTGGGGTTTTTGCATATAGGCATTATTATTTTCTTACTTTTCACATTCTCATCAATATTATTTAAAACAACATAAAGTATAGATATATTGCAAAATTGTGTTCATCAATATTATCTAAGATAGAAAATTCCTAACTCAAACGTATTTTCAGGTTTTTTTTTTAAATATGTTTTATAAATCAATCTATTTATTCACTAAAGTCGTTTCACCACCACCTGCTTCATGTTCTTTAAGTCTCATCTATGAAGCATGGACACTCCTCGTGTCCGACACCGACACTTGTAATTACACTGAATTATATGATTTTTTTTCAAATTATTAGCTGCGTCGCCGTGTCAGTGTCAGTGTTCGTGTTGTATCCGTGCTATTACTTATACCAAATTATAACTTTACAAACAAAAAACCAAAAAACTATATCCGATTCTTTTGAATACACAAACAAACTCCTATCATGTTCTTTTCGACCAAAAGTAACGATTACAATATGATTATGTAAAGTATCTACCAAAACTAACCTTAGGACCATTGACAACTAAAATTCCTTAGTTTATTTATGTAGTAGGTGCAGCCCTAGATTAGATACTTAGGTTGTGACAGGGTCTAATATTGATATTACTATCATGATGCTTATATCTTGATATTTATATCTTGCTACTAATATATATCTGTTTAGAAAGTAATTAGTCATTACTAGCGAAAGATACAAAAAGCGAGTTGACTCTATTAGTAAGTACTTAGGAGGTTACATTACTAATACTAAGTAAAATCTGTTGAACCTAGGATGTAACTAGTTAGTAATTAAGGAAACAAGTACCTACTTGAAGGAAATAAGTTGTAGCCTAATAGAACCATTCTCTTAAACCCCTGGTAAGGTAGACGCTGATAGGGATGTCCATTTGTAGAACTACTAAGTGCGAGAGAGAGAGAGAGAGAGAGAGAGAGAGAGTGTGTGCGCTATGAGTGTCCTAAGATTCATAGATAGGCGGACCTAAGTAACCTTGACCTTCATTGCCTTGGGAAATGGTGGAAAACCAACATAAAGTCTATGTTTTCAATTACCTTTGAGGTGGTAAGACCTCACACGTAAGGATCACCGTGTGACCAGCAGGTGCAACTAAATATTTAAGGGATAGACCTAATTAATCTAGATTTATAGACCTCACACGTAAGGATTGTCGTGTGATCAACAGGTGCAGTTTCCAACCTATTAGGTTAGCCACGCCCCAACGACCTCATCACTTGTATAGTCTACCTATGATAAATAAACATGATATGCCTGTTATATAATATCCAACAATATAAATAGGGGATTCGAAGAATCCTAACCGCTGCTTACTTTTCTACAGCCAAAAACAGGTAAATTTGCTATGTTGCAAACATATAAAAATTGCCACCATTTACTCTTTTATTATATAGTCAACTTAAAAATAAGTAACGCAAATTGTTTGGACGAAACAACAATCTCTGTGGATACGATACTCTATTTATCACTTTATTACTTGGTAAACGATTTGGTACACTTGCCTGATCCGCACATCAATCCTTCTTTTTCCAATTATTGCTTTAATATTGTCTATTTCAAAGTGATAAATACCAACTAAAATTTATGCGTTACTTGACTGTGCGGTATTAAGTGTTGAATATGGATTAAGATGTTTGGTCTATAAATATTGTCATTGTTGGTTGAGTTAAGCGCATGAAAATTGTTAATTGAGTTAGAACATACATAGTAATATTGTTTTGATTGAAATACATGTGCTTCTGGATTTGACGTTTATGTCCTTGATTGAATTTGTAGTATAATGGATCGAAACCAATTTGCCCACTTTAACAAGATAGAAAACTAAACAATACAGCACAAAAATAATGTTGAACTCATGCGACAAAATCATAGAAAAATATTTAAGAAAAATCATATTTACTTGGAAATTGTTTGTTTAAATGAAAAGATGGAGGAAAGATGGATAATTTCGAAGGGAAAAAGGACATAAACCACTCTCTTAGATTTCGTGTTGTAAAATGAATACCAAATCTTCAGTCGTCCAATTTAGGGTTTAAGCTTCATTATCATAAAAAAAATAAAAAAAATAGGCGAGCCTCTGTTGCAGCCCCAAACACAGCAAGAGCAGAAAATCCAACAGAATAAGCAAGTCAACACACACAAAAATACATCATGTATAGGTTGCAGAGCAGAAAAAAGAACCGACACTACAGGGCCTTAAAACAAGGAGGCACTGAGACAAAGCCACATGTCATAGCACGTCATCACATTGATATGTAGTATGAGGATTTCCTAAAATTACAATACACCAACATTGGCAATGTCAATGGAGCATATGAATGAATGAGTAAATAGTGTATTTGGTGTGTCTATAGTCTTAATAATCATCAAGTGTTATTCAATTAAAATACTAAATTTGAGAGATCTTAATACTAAATTGACGGCTAAATCATACTTTTAATTCTATAAATAAAATTTTGGTTTTGTTTGGTCCCTTAATGTTTTTTCAAATTTATTTTGATCCATTTAAGAACTAAAATGATACAAAACTAACTTAAGAAACTAAAACAAAATATAAAAATAACTTAAGGGACTAAAACTATAATTTGGCCTGAATTGATTATCCATTCATGAAGTGTTGATGGAAATCAAACTTAATCATATGTATTGAAGAGCTAGTTCCTTTCGAAGAAGTGTGTTAACCACCCATCACCCAACCAAGATAGATTATCAATCTGGTATTTGATATCTAAGATTACCACCGCAGCATCAGCAAAACCATAGTTGAATGTGGCTTTTTGAATTTGATGGGAGAAGAAATTATATCTCTTGGTGGATCGGCCTCTTAGAAGTAAAAGGGAAAGAAAATAGGTCTAGTAAAGGAGGAATATGAAGATTGAAAACAATGACATGAGAATTGAATGAAAAACTTCAGGTAAAAGGGTTTCCTTGCGGCGCTAGTTTTGTGAATCACTTTGTCTTTTCTTTTGCCACTTTTGTACCTTATTTTGTGTGAGATTCCCGTGTATGACTTCACTAGTATGGATATATATGAAGTGTGTTAGGGTTTATAACGGCTGACGTAAATAGCTTATACATTTACAAATGTATATACAAATTATTAGTATAATAATACATACATAGACCTATTACTTCTAAAAAGCCAACGTATACAAACTCTTATCTTATATATATTAATTAGTTTTCTCTTTGAAGAAATGAAATAGACTTAATATGAATTCATAATTTAATTCCCTCAAAAAAATGAATTCGTAATTTAAATAAATTACGAAGACAAACACATATATAATAATAAGAAAAATATTAGTAAGACACCAACATAATTATTTATAAAATATGCGCATACATATTATTAATCCACACAGTGTCACAATTATAATCAACCTACATTTACACATAAAATCAATTAAAATAATAACTATAGATTTATACAACGAATATATATATATATATATATATATATATATGTATATATATTTATATAGAAACTAATATTTTGAAAAATATTAGTCGACTTAAATTGAAATTCTAGAAATTTAAATTGAAATTACGGCAATTTGAAATTGAAATTTTGATGAATCGACTTAAATTGAAATTCTAAAAGTTTAAATTGAAATTGAAATTCTTCTAGAAGCTCAAGTTAAAAGATCTATATTTAATTACAATATCTACGTGTTTCAATGAATTTGTTTTTTTATGGATATTTAGGTTAAAGTTAAATGCATTTGAAATTGAAATTTTGATGAATCGACTTAAGTTGAAATTCTAGAATTTTAAATTGAAACGACGACATATTGAACTTGAAATTCTTCTAGAAGCTCAAGTTAAAATTTATTTTCAATATCTATGTGTTTCGATGAATTTGTTTTTTATATGGATATTTAGGTTAAAGTTAAATGCATTTGAAATTGAATTTTTGATGAATCGACTTAAATTGAAATTCTAGAAGTTTAAATTGAAATTATGGCAAATTGAAATTGAAATTCTTCTAGAAGCTCAAGTTAAAAGAATTATATTTATATGCAATATCTATGTGTTTCGATGAATTTGTTTTTTATGGATATTTAGGTTAAAGTTAAATATATTTGAAATTTTGTTCTGGGACCAATACTGGGGTCTGACTAAATTGGAAAACGATCCATGGATCATTCTGATTTCACAAGATGATGATTTCCAGAAGCTGCTGGAGTATTGCAAGAGAATGCAAATAAAATTTTTGATTTCAGCTAGAGAATGCGCATCGAAATTGAAGAAAATTCTTGAATACTTTGTTCATTGGAAACAACTTTTTAATAGCGATCAACTGAGACAACAACTACTAGCATCTGGGGTTTTTCGAATGAATGCTCCGCAGTTGATTTTTCAAAAAAGAAAGACATTGTTAAGAAGAATTTGGGACAGCTTCTTGAATTCAATTCTACCAACAGTATGGACAACGAATGAAAATTCTGCCAAAAAATTGAATGAAGGAAAAAAGAAGCAGAAGAAAAAGGAAAGCAAAAAAAAGGTGAAAGAGAAGGTGAAAGAACAGAAATAAATGAAGAAAATGTTGCAAGCATGTGTACCTTCAGCTTTTTTTCCATGGTCGTTGAATTTTTTTCTTTCTCTTATCTGATGAAATGTTTTTAATGTTAGACTTACAAGTACAAGACAAACATAAAAGATGTTTCTATTTAGCTTGGCTTAATTCTGAGTAGTAAAAGTAGTTAAGATGTATGCTCACCCTTAGATGTTCTGCAATGTCTTTCTCATCCACGTTGCATATGAAATATATTTGAAATTTTGATAAATCGACTTAAATTAAAATTCTAGAAGTTTAAATTAAAATTATGGCAAATTGAAACTGAAATTCTTCTAGAAGCTCAAGTTAAAAGAATTATATTTATTTCCAATATCCATGTGTTTTGATAAATTTGTTTTTTTATGGATATTTAGGTTAAAGTTTTGTCAACAGAAAAAAATAAGTAAAAGTTAAATGCACTTGAAATTGAAATTTTGATGAATCGACTTAAATTGAAATTCTAGAAGTTTAAATTGAAAATACCGCAAATTGAAATTGAAATTCTTCTAGAAACTCAATTTAAAAGAATTTTATTTAATTCTAATATCTATGTGTTTCAATGAATTTGTTTTTTATAGATATTTATTTTAAAGTTAAATGCACTTGAAATTGAAATTTTGATTAATCGACTTAAATTGAAATTCTAGAAGTTTATATTGATATTACGGCAAATTGAAATTAAAGTTCTTTTAGAAGCTCAAGTTAAAAGAATTATATTTATTTAAAATATCTATGTGTTTCAATGAATTTGTTTTTTATAGATATTTATGTTAAAGTCAAATGCATTTGAAATTGAAATTTTGATGAATCAACTTAAATTGAAATTCTAAAAGTTTAAATTGAAATTACATAAATTAAAATTAAAATTCTTTTACTAAATATATTTGTGATTCGTATTCGTAGTTGATGGTGTTGTTTAAGATTGAAATGCATGATATCACGAATAATATTTGTGATTTGTATTCTGGGTGTATTTCAGATTTACAACTAATTTCCTTTTCAATGGATTGTGTCTAGTGTCGGTTCAAAATTGCCCAAAATTACTGAAGTCATTTTGAAGGCTGGAATGTCTGAATTTTAAATGCAATATCACCGTCCCTTAATTTAGTCAAATCGGTCGTGGGTCTGTGATATTTTAATAAAAAAAGTTGTTTGCACTGAAGAAAAGAAAAAATAACTATTGAAGTTTGCTATTGAGCTTTGTAAATATTGCAGTCACCCGTATCTGATTGTATGGACTAATGGTGATCCTCCGTAAAAATCTAACAACAATGTCATATCAAATTCAAGTAGTGTTTTTACATTAATAAATTCATAGTTTCTAATTTGACGATGCTTAATACGAAGTTTGTTCTTTTTGAAGAAAAAAATTAACAGAAAAAATGGGCTTGTTTGTAAAACTCTTCTCAAATTTCAGAAATAAAAGAAAAAAAGTTGTTATATTTTCACAATTTAGTTTGTTAATATAATGATATTATATTCTACTAGACATCTACTTTGGTGATTCATTTGTGTTTTACTACTCATATGCAGTTTAGTAAACAACTCGACATAATCCAAGAGTACTTTAAGACCCATGATGGATTTGAGTGCTACTGCTTGGGTGAACATTCTAGTTGGGAGGAATAAAAATGTGTTTAAAATGTTCAACTAACTAAAGAGTGGGAAATTTGTTCTTTTGTTGCATACTCGCTCGAACAGGAGGTCTCCGTTTGAATCTTACATTTGCCTATTCATTGATGTATTGTGAACCTAATTGGTAAGGTTTTTTATTCATCTAAAAACCCTTTGTAAAAAGAAACTATAATTGATTATTTATTAAATAAAACTTGTGTGTTTTTTATTACATTTTCTTCTTTGTTTGTGTGTGTATTTGAAATATAAAGAAGAAATTGGTGTTTCTATAAACATGATTTTGAACTGTTTCTATATTTATTTGATGAATTTGTTTATGATGGATATTTAGGTTAAAGTTAAATGTATTTGAAATTAAAATTACGATGAATCGAGTTAAAATGAAATTATAGAAGTTTAAATTGAAATTATGGCAAATTGAAATTGAAATTCTTTTCGAAGTTCAAGTTAAAAGAATTATATTTATTTGCAAAATCTATGTGTTTAGATGAATTCAATTTTGAACTGCATTTCAATTCAATTTGATGGATGTTTAGGAACACATAGATAGAAACACACACATCTATATTTTGAAATATAAACAAGAAATTGGTGTTTCTTTTTTATTTTTTTTTTAAGAAGAAGAAAAAGAAATTGGTGTTTTTATAAACACGATTTTGAATTGTTTCTATATTATTTGCAATATCTATGTATTTCGATGAGTTCGTTTTTTTTTTTTTATGAATATTTAGGTTAAAGTTAAATGTATTTGAAATTGAAATTATGATGAATTGACTTAAATTGAAATTTTAGAAGTTTGCAAATTGAAATTGAAATTCTTCTAGAAGCTCAAGTTAAAAGAATTATATTTAATACTTGAAAAATGAATGAAATGTGTATTATATGCAAAATATATCAGTGGTTCGTATTAGTAGTTGGTTGTGATTGAAATGCATGACTTCATGAGTAATATTTAATGCATGAATGGTAGATATATATATAGAGTTAGGATCCGTTGACACCAGGTGTAAGTCAAAAGACTTACACCAAATCTAAACCGTTATAACTACTCAATCCTAAGGCTCATAATATTGCAACAAAACAAAAATTAAAAGAGCAAAGTAGAGGATCAAAGATCAAATGGATATTCCTACCTTCATTATTTTCGTGCTTCTGCTTTCTTCTTCTCCTTGAAACCTTGAATTTTCAAGGATAAATTAATATTATATGTCAGGGATTTGTTTAGAGATTTTGATCGCAATCCTTATCACATTTCATTAGGCAGAGATTTGACCAGATAATAATCCCATATTTTATGTCAGGGATAATCACTATTATTGTTCTTAGCATTATTTGGAATATTATTACTCCTAATATTTCGATAGGGAGAAGAACAAGAACAATAAATGACTTTTTAATGGATTAAAGAAAGAGGATCGTGGTGGCCTTCATCCTGAAAATGACGCCAGCAGATGCAAAACTCGGTGACAAGAAATCAAGAAAAGGGATCACGTGATAGTTTTTAATTAGTTATAATTTCATGTTGAATAGAAAATCGAAATTGATAAATCATTCAATTGAATAGTGCTGATCTCTGCCAAGTTATTATCCAATCGTTGTTGTTGAACAAGCGGCAGCAGATACTACACAAATTTTGATCACATGTGAATGGGGAGAAAGGGATCATGAAAACTCACATACAAAATATTATAAGCCATTGGATTGATCAAATTGAATGGTCTTGATTTGGTGTAAGTCTTTTGACTGACAAGGAAGGGTTATGGTATAGAGTTTTGAAGGCCCGTTATGGCGAGGTTGGGGGCCGGTTACAGGAGGGTGGTAGTCAATGTTCTCTCTGGTGGAGGACACTTAGCAGGGTGCGAGAGGGGATTGGCGAGGGGGTTGGGCACTGGTTTGATGATAATGTTCGCAGGGTAGTTGGAGATGGGTGGAATACTATGTTTTGGTATGACAATTGGATTGGGGATGTCCCTCTAAGATATAAATTCCCACGATTGTTTGATTTAACGGAGAGCAAGGAGAGGACGGTGGAGGAGATGTCGAGGTTGGGTTGGGAGGAGGAGGGTTTGGCGTGGGTGTGGAGACGCCGTTTATTAGCTTGGGAGTATGAGAGTTTGAGGGAGTGTTCTGCTTTGGTAAATAACATTGTTTTGCAGGTCAATATTCATGATGCTTGGAAGTGGTTGCTAGATCCATCAAGGGGCTATTCAGTGCGAGAATCTTACCGGTACTTAACTCTTTCCGGCATCACTCTGGACAGGGATCGTGTGGATGATGTGTGGCTCAAGCATATTCCTACAAAGGTCTCTTTGATGGTGTGGCGACTCCTTCGCAATAGACTACCAACTAGAGATAATCTGTTACGACGTGGTGTTATTCAGGCTAATGCAGCGACTTGTGCAACAGGGTGTGACGTGTCTGAAACAGCTGAGCATCTCTTCTTCAATTGTGCTTTTTCCAGCAGATTGTGGACGGATACGCGGGTGTGGCTTGGTATTTATGATGTTTCTCCAGGTAACCCTCGAGATCACTTTCAACAATTTACAAAAATGGCAGGCATGCCGAGGACCTCTTACTTATATCTAAAAATCATTTGGTGTGCTGCCGTCTGGGTTATCTGGAAAGAGAGGAACAATCGCGTCTTCCAAAATACGGTTGCTACTCATTATTCGCTCATTGAAAAGGTTAAGCTATATTCGTTTTTATGGTTAAAATCCAAGCAGGTTTCCTTCGTTACAGTTTACATGATTGGTGGAAACACCAGCTTCTGTGTATGGGCTTGTTTATGTAACTTAGTTTGTCTGTTTTCTGTATTTGGGTGCTATTGCGGTAACATCCTGACTTTGTAATTATTGGTTGGTGTTTCTCCTCTTCCACGCCTTGTGTGGGGGGATTCACCTGTTATTAATGTCAATCTCATTTTGATTTGTTCAAAAAAAAAATCTTAGTTTCAACTTAGAATTAATTTCAGATACAAAATTCTACTAAAAGTTTTCAACTATATCAGATTTAATGTTATGCTTCTAAAAGTCCTTTTGTTGAACAAAGCAAAAGAAATTAAAAAAATCACAAAGTAGACTACCTTAGATTTATGATGAAATGGATATCCACGAATGGTAATCGCTCACAAACTTCTCGTTGAATAAAAATAATGTTTGTGTCCGTCCTATAACTGTATAGATAATCAATCACTAGACGGTTATTTAGGGATTTTGAAGTATCTGTCAGTATTTGCTGATATTCACAAATACATTTTGTGTAAACTTTGAGGTTTTCTCAAATTTCTTTGTTCACAAGCCGATTTCCTCATGTGAAATATGCATGTATGTGGTTCTATTAATAGACCAACTCGTGTCTTTTGGTGTGGAGTCACAATAAACTCTTCAGAAAGAGATGTAACATTTCACTCATCCCTTGGGGCTAGAAGATATCATGTTCTTTGAAACAAAACTAATTTGTGAAGTATCAACTTAAATCCTTTCATCTCAACTATGTTGGTCAGAAGACATATATAACTCTTCAAAGAGGATATTTAACATTCCCTAATTATTTTTTTTTTGTTTTTTATGAGAAGACACACATGAGACATATGTAACTTTATTTGCATGCATGCAGCTTTTAATGAATAGATATACATGTTTTTTTTACTTTTTTTTTGTTTGACAAAATACATGTTTTTTTACTTGTCTACTCACTTTAATTCCTTTGACATTCTTTTATTTTTCTTTTCTTTCAATTTTTTTTCCAATACAAACAAAGCCTAACACAGCTAGAAGGGAATAATCAAATCAAATCATAATAGAAAACAAAAAAGAGGAAGGAAAACACATTTCTCAAAAAGTGTTCCCTCCTTTTTTAGTTGAAGCAAAACTGTGGAAAAGAAAAGAAAATTTTATGGATGGGCCTACGAGAAGAGACATACCCAAATTGAGCTCAGTGTTATACCATTTGCACCCACACAATTTTTAAAGTGATTTCTGCACTTCTCCTTGCACTTTTTGCTTGCATCTAGACAAACTAACCAAAATACCCATGTACTAGTTAACTAATGCATGTATAAATTAAACATGATTTAATTTTACACATGCGTGACTTAAGTCACGCCGCGTGAGTTAACTCACGCTAGTTCAATTTTTTAGTATGTGCTCTTATGTTAAAAAAACGTAAGCTAAATTGGCAGTGAGATTTTAATACTAAGCGACAATTCGATAGAGTTTGAATGGAATCAAATCAAAGCAAGAAGGACTGATCATGATTCATGAGTAGGTCCATCTGAAAGACAAATTAATATAGACACTATATACACTAATAATATAAAATGGTCCAAGAAAAAAATAGGTATGTAATATTAATGAAAATGTCAGTGTAGAATGAGGAAAGTTGGTGATGGTATAATTTAAGAGGCACGTGTGATGAGATGAGTGATGATAATGGCAGTCACAAGGAGTATGAGGTGAGAGCTGACATGCAGTAGTGAGAATAGAGAAAGATAAACAAACCCAAAAAATTGAACCAGCGTGAGTTAACTCACGCAGGGTGCAACACCAGCGTGAGTTAACTCACACCGCGTGACATAAATCACGCATGTATAAAATTAAGTCATCTTTGATTTACACATGCATTGTTTAATAGCGCAGGGGTATTTTGGTCAGTTTGGCTGGATACGAGCGAAAAGTGCAAGGGAAGAACATAAATCTTTTAAAATTTACTCCTACTATTCTATATTTTTTAAGGATATACTCCTTCCGTCCCTATATAACCACCATTTGCTTATATATAAGGACGGAGAGAGTATTTTTTAATGTTGACACCCTCAAATTTAAGCTAGAGTGATAATCTGTGAAACATTTATCAAGTATAATATATATATAACATTTTTAATATGAATTTTGTTAGTAACACATATAAAACATTCTACACCAGCTCATCGACTTGTAAATTCAATGGTTCATCCAACAATTTAATGTGTTGTTCCATTATTTCATAGAGAACAACTTCTTTTAAAGACACAGAATAATTAGAATAATTATAGGGTATATAATTTATTTAATAAAATATATTAGTTTTGTTATATTTGAGTATGCCTTTTCATTTATATATACTATAGCTCATAGACACAGACACACCCTAATATGTTTGTATGCTTTGTATTGCAGATAATTGTATTTGTATATAGAAAGAAAATAAAATATTTTTGTCAAATATGATCAAAATAAAGTTTGTTTATATTGTTCAATATTGTTTCCATTGTTGTATATTGTTCCTATTTTAATGTGATTTAACTTATTTTATAAATTGATAATGATCAATAATTAAATAATTAAATTGACAACCCCTATCGTTTGAATGATTTTCGACCTATTTCACTGGTTGGAAGTATGTATAAAATTTTGGCCAAGGTCCTTGCTAATAGACTCCGATCGGTAATTGGGCTAGTTATATCATAGTCCCAGTCGGCCTTCATTAAAGGTCGCCAAATACTGGACGACATTCTGGTGGCTAATGAGATTGTTGATGAAGCGCGTAAATTCATGAAGGAATTGATTCTTTGTAAAGTGGACTTCGAAAAAGCGTACGACACGGTTGACGGGGTTACCTAGATGAAGTGATGTCTAAAATGGGTTTCCCGACTCTCTGGCGTAAATGGATTAAAGAGTGTGTTGGCATAGCTACAACCTTGATTTTGGTTAATGGATCACCTACGGATGAGTTCCCCTTGGGGAGGGGACTGAGGCAAGGAGACCCCCTATCGCCTTTCTTGTTTCTGTTAGCGGCAGAGGGTTTCAATGTTTTGATGGAGTCTTTGACTCAGAACAATCTTTTTTCGGGCTTTCAGGTGGGTATTAATGCTTTGGCAACTGTGTCCCACCTCTAATTTGCAGATGATACTCTAATTTTAGGTGACAAATCTTGGGCTAATATTTGGGTTATGCGTGCTATTCTTCTTCTGTTTCAATCTTTGTCCGGGTTAAAGGTTAATTTTGCTAAGAGCTATTTGGTTGGAGTGAACGCCGCATCTTCTTGGTTGTCTGAGGCGGCTATGGTTTTGAATTGCAAGGTAGGGTCTATTCCATTTGTGTATCTGGGTATGCCTATTGGTGGTAATTCTCATCGCCTGTCCTTTTGGGAACCTTTGCTGAATCGTATCAAATCTAGACTGTCGGGTTAGAGTTCCAAACATCTATCTTTCGGCGGCCGTCTGATCTTATTGAAATTTGTTCTGTCATCTCTGCCTGTTTACGCTCTTTCTTTTAGCGTCAGGTTTAGCAGGTTATTTGAGTTGTCAGTTTTTAAAGGGGAGTCGGTGTTAGAGATGTCGCAGTTAGGGTGGGGGGAGGGTGGAGAGGCGTGGAGGTGGAGGCGGAGGTTGTTCGCCTGGGAGGAAGAGCTGGTGGGGGAATTCATTTTATTGCTTGCTAATGTTACACTGCAGGTTAATAACGAAGACAAATGGCTTTGGACTTTGGAGAACTCAAATTCATTCACTGTTCGCAGCCTGTATAATTATCTTACTATTCAACCGCAGGTTGAGTTACCAGTTGATGTTTCTTCTATTTGGCACAAGGATGTGTCTCTCAAGGTGGTGGTGTTCGTCTGGCGTTTGTTTTGAGATAGATTGCCTACTAAAGACAATCTCCTCCGGCGAGCTGTTATTAACCATGATGCCAGGATGTGTGTGGCAGGGTGTGACTTTGTCGAATCGACTCCTCATTTATTTTTGCATTGTAATATTATCGGTTCTGTTTGGCACTTGATTTATAGGTGGATTGGTGTCTCCGTGACCAACCCATTTTATGTGCCTGATCATTTTCATCAGTTTGGCTATAGTGGTGGGATCGGGAAGAAGCGGCGATCAATTTTACAGGTTATATGGTATGCAACTGTCTGGGAAATCTGGAAGGAAAGAAACAACAAGTTGTTTAAAGGCAAAGAAAACCCCGTTTTCCAGGTGGTTGATAGGATTAAGTCCATCTCCTATATGTGGTTGAAGGCGAAGCACATTACTCTTCCCTTCAATCTGCATGGCTGGTGGCATAGCCCGTTCACCATATTGGGCATAGGCTAATAGTTTCTTTCCTTTTGTTCATCTTTTCCTGTTTTTGTTTCCCTTTGTAAATATTGTTCAGACCTTGCTGTTTTTCCTTGGCACCCCTTGTGCTGGGAATAACGCTTTTATGTGGTAATATATTTCATTTTAGCCTCTTCAAAAAAAAAATTAAATAATATTATAAAATGATAAAATAGTTTAAATGATAAAAAAATAAAAGAAAGTATTTATTTTTGTGGTGGCCGGGATTTGAACCTCGGACCTTGCATATATTATGTATTGTTCATACAAACTGAGTTAAACTCATGAGGAGAAAAGAAAGTATTTATCCCAAAAGGGTGTACCCCTTTGTATATTGTTATAGATAAAATAATATTGATAGTTTTAATATTTTTTAGGTTTTAAAAAAATATTTTTTAGGTTTAATTACATTATTGTCTCTAAGTGTTGTAATTGTGTCGTTTTGACTCTTCAATTTTTTTGGAGAGATTTTGGCCTTCTCTGTTTGTAATTTGGTACTCTTTCTCTTAATTTTCTCCAAAATTTACATAGTTATTGATCTCAAATCAAACTCTCATAATCAACGTGACTCTTCTTTAAAACTAATAATAAAAACGCAAAAAACCAATATGTACATGTGAGAGCAAATGAATACCCTAAATAGAATTTTGAACTTTCTAAGGGCCAAAATTTGGTTTGGGGGGGGGGGGGGGATTAAAAAGG
>Ga0228710_1008598_pt1 | contig 14581 bp, 10 predicted proteins | sample MedpolnodulmetaG_FD_177995 | JGI IMG/M metagenome (GOLD analysis project Ga0228710, IMG submission 177995) | Root nodule microbial communities from Medicago polymorpha collected in Santa Monica, California, United States - pink nodules | ecosystem: Host-associated > Plants > Roots > Nodule...
TGAAGGGATTTCAGGAGGGGTTTTTCAAAATTTTAATCCTCTTTGCGGAACAAATCTCATTGAAATGGATCTTGATTAAATCATTAAACACAAATCAAACACATACTTAAACAATTTAAGAATTCATAGAAAGAGGTCTCTTTCTATGAAAGGCCAACGATGGAAACACATTGTTGTAGAAGGAAGAGAAGGAGAAAATGTGAGATGATGGTGTCAGAAATGGTGAAGGTTTGAAGGCTATTTATGAAGGGATTTCAGGAGGGGTTTTTCAAAATTTTAATCCTCTTTGCGGAACAAATCTCATTGAAATGGATCTTGATTAAATCATTAAACACAAATCAAACACATACTTAAACAATTTAAGAATTCATGTGTTTACCTCTTGAAGACATAACCTCTGTAGCAGAATTGTTTCAGTTCACGAGCAAAGCAACGTAGCAATGCCTCTACGTAGTCCACACGAACAAAACTTTTTCGATGACCGGTGCTAGCCAATTCCAACGGAGATTCAAAGAGAACAAGGTTTAGAGAGTGGCGGCTAGTGTTTGACAACTTTTGGGAATTAGGTTAAGTGTTCAACAAAAGGTTCGTAATGCTTCAGCACAAGGGTTCTATTTATAGAGCCACTTGTGTGGTCAGCAAGTCAAGCACTTAAGAACACCGTACCTTACGATGCACCATATTTCACTTAAACACAATGTACCTTACGGTGGACCGCATTTCTCTATTTTCGTAAATTAAATAATAAGTTTGTTGGGTGTTTGTATTGGCTGCATTATTGCTAAAACAAATATCCTTGTTGTGTAAGTTGGAACCAATGTTCCAACATGTGGTTAGGCATCTCTGTAAGATGTTGGATACAATGTTCCAACATCCTGGCACGGTTCAGTGTGCCTGGGTTCATGCCTATTTGTACGTGCGCCCTTTATTGTTTAAGGAAACAATATTTCCTTATCTTATTAACCAAGCAACGCACATATCTTTACAGGAATCAGTTGTGGAATATTTCTAAAGTAGTATTTTTATTTTAGAAAATATTTGTTATTGGTTGGAACGATCCTATAAATGTTCCGACATTTTAGGACTTTCCATATTTGTTTATGATTCTTGTTTTGCAGATTAGCTGAACCGATCTGCTTCGTGCTGAAGCCAACAAGAATATTTAGCCCAAGCTGCTTCAATATATAAGGGAGACTTCAAGACCTAATTGATCATTCAAGCCGTCATACTAAAATGTTTAGATTTTTAGGGTTTTGAGTCTACATGTGCTCTACTCTTGTATCGTTTGTGATGCAAGTTTAGAACCTTTTGTGAGTCTTTCTTGTATCGTCTGTGATACTTGTTTAGGACTGTGTGTGAGTTTGATACCCTTGTGTACTACACCGAAGTTGTGAAACAAGGTGCTAGAGTTTTGTTTGAAGGTAACTTCAACTTTGTGTTTTGTGTTTAGGTCTGATAGGTCACATGGGCTGTGACTGACCGTTAGGATAGTGAGATGTGAGCTCAGATCTAGGAGTTCCTAGGTTGAAATCAATACGGGTAGGTCCTAGGTCTTTAGTGTAAACGAGGAGTTTGCTGAGAGCTATAGAATAAGGACTACACTAGTGGATTTACTTCCTGGCTTGGTAGCCCCTAGAGTAGGTGTGTTTGTCACTGAACTAGGTCAACAAACTCACTGTGTTCTTTACTTTTTTGTCATTTATTTTCTTGTTTTTATTTCTGTTTATTACGTGATGTTGGAACATTGAACGGAACATTGCAAACGTTAAAACATCTTACATAACATATTAACACAAGTGCGCTAGAATTTCAAAGTCATACTTAATTATTTAATTACTAATAAGTCTTACTCATTATTTTATAAATAAGTCTTACTTATTTATTTCTCTCATCTATCTGTCCTTTGTGTGTGACCCGATAGTTTCTTATAACGTTGGCAATTATATTAAATCATATATTTAATACTATAAACAGTGAGCGATTTCTAGCCATACATCACTACTACCCAAGTGACGAGAATGTCATGTGATCTGACGAAACTTCTCTATGATAATGATCATGTACATAATTACCTTTTTGCCCTCATCTCTATATTGAACACAAGGCATAGCATGTCACCCTTGTCTAGTTCAATATTGGGACCATAGACATTTCTCCTGTTATGTAGGAGGGGCAAATTCTATTTAGGTCACTCATGTCCCTCAGCATGATTCGTGGAGTACCCATCAACCAACTTTATAGTCATCTTGTTATAGACAATATTTGAATGGTGATAAAGCACTCGACTCCAACATCTAGGGTACATAGTGGTTTCAGGTCAAAGGGTGGAATACACCACTATCACTATGTGAATATCTTATGACAGTTTCATAACTTTTACTATGTAGTATTCTCATGGTGGGTCAATCCAGTATAAATATTACTCTTAATATATATACCTATGTGAAGACATGATAACTCTTTATCTATGATCCGTGAGATGTGATCATCGGCCTACCCACATAATAGTCTCTATGCTTTAATGAGTATCGACATCCATCGACCGACTCAGCCGGGAGTGTGCGGTTCATCCGGATAAAGCTCATGAATGACGACGACGTGAGAACCATGTTCTCGATCTTTGGTCAGTACAGTACTAGAGGACCGATCGAGTTGGATGCTTTGTTGGTCAAATCTGTTGAACAATTTCAAAAAATGTTGATCCGGCCTAGGAACTAGGAAGAGATTAGGGCACTCCTGGACGCACCATGTGGGACATTAATTTTGCTGATCTGTGATCTATTATGTTTTATTTTATTACGTGTTCGTCATCATGCTGTCAAAAAACTCTTCCCTTAACCTTACGCTGTAGATGAGAATTTTCAATAATAGATAGATATATTATGAAAATTTTCATCAAGTTTTACTTTACGCTAAAGATGGTCATTTAAACACATAGATTGAATTATAATTTGAAGATCATTCTTAAATACATTCTTAGACAGGTTCAGATTATGTAATTCGGATTTTTTAGACAGTTTAGGATTATATAATCCGAAAACTCTCAGTTTTTTTGGACGGTGGCGTTTCACCGAAGGTTTGGACGGTTTGTGGTGTGTTTAATGAATTTTTGGATGGTTGGACGGTGGAAAACATTTTATTTGACTGTAATTATAATCTAGGACTTATTTTAGACTATATACAGGCTTGCATCTTCAAGAAATTCCTTCATTCTTCACTTCACCCCTTTTCTTAATTTTTCTTAAACAATTTAGTTTTTAGGAGTGTTTATGGTGGCACGGTCATTGCTGATCGTTCATAGAATCTCTGCAATTGTTTTGCAGCTTATGCAGGGATTTTACGACAGTCAGCAGAAACCTTTGACATCAAATACAACACTGAAATCACAGTTCGAAAAAATTCAGATTTTAGAATCCGAAAAATGCTAACAATCTGGTTCTGATTATATAATCCGAGCCAGGAGTATTTTTTTTATCTTTTTTGTAGGGCGCGTGAGAATAACAAAAGGTGGGAAAAGAAATGCCCTTGTTATAATTACGATAGTTTTATTTTTTTGACAAGGTAATAATTACGATAGTTCAATCGACCATTTCACACCTATTGAAAAATATACATAAATATAAGGTCATACATACACCCACTTATAAAGTTTTAAACTACTGAAAAGTGGTTAAATACACTTTAAAGTGCATGTTACTTAAACACTCCTAAAGAATAAATGAATATAAGTTAGCAACTTCTATAAATATTTGATTTGATTTGATATAATAACCCACTTATTTTTGAGGAAGTACGTTAGCAAGTGATCACAAAAATATGGTCAAATGTATTCTAAGGTGTATGATTGCTAAAATACTCCTTCCGTAAATCTAGCAAAATAAAAATATAACACTTTTATTAGAGGTTATAATTAAAAAAATGTAATGAATTTTTCAATTGAGACAGAGGACTGGTGTATAGGAGTATTTTAATTTCTTTTCACATGCTACCGAGTCTTTCCATGTTTTATTTTATTATAAAGATGCCAATTGCTTTTTAGTATGTGTGCAACTTTTCTCGAGTCTATGCAAGAGCTTTACTTGCCAGCTTTCTTATTTTGTGTTTAATCTAACAAACAAGTAATAATACTAATAATATATTTATTTATTCATGTGCTACTCTTTTAGTATCAAAAAGTAGTCACATGCTAGTCTTGTTGAATCTTTCCTTCTTACTGCCAATTATCATAAAGTAGTCCTAATTATCTCAAACTTCTTTGATCCTAAATTTCCTTCAAAATCCTTCTTTGCTGTTTGGTTTTAACAATATCAATAGAAGATATGGCTGCAATAGGAAGTGCTTTTCTCTCTGCAACTGTTCAGACCTTAGTTGACAAACTTGCTCCGACAGAGTTTCTTGATTACATCAAAAACACCAAACTCAATGTCTCACTCTTGAGGCAGCTGAAAACAACACTTCTCACTCTTCAAGTTGTGCTGGATGATGCAGATGAGAAGCAGATCAATAATCCTGCTGTCAAACAATGGATTGATGACTTGAAAGATGTTGTCTTTGATGCTGAGGATTTGCTCAACCAAATCAATTATGATTGCCTTCGATGCAAAGTGGAGAATATGCAAAGTGGAAACAAAACTATTCAGTTTTGGAACTTCCTTTCATCTCCTTTTAAAAGCATCTATGGAGAGATCAATTCCCAGACGAAGATCATGTGTGAAAGCCTACAATTTTTTGTAAACCATAAAGATATCCTTGATTTGCAAACTAAAAGTACTAGAGTTTCTCATAGAGCTCCGTCAAGTTCTATAGTTAATGAATCTGTCATGGTTGGTAGAATGGATGATAAAGAAACAATAACCAACATCTTGCTATCACAAAGTAGCACTAGCAATAATAACTTGGGTGTTGTTGCAATTTTGTGTATGGGAGGTGTCGGTAAAACGGCGCTTGCACAACTTGTTTACAATGATGAAAAAGTTCAAGGTCGTTTTGATCTCAAAGTTTGGACTTGTGTGTCAGAGGATTTTAATATTTTGAGAGTAACCAAAACTCTCCTTGAATCTGTCACTTCCAAAGCATCAGAAAGCAATGATCTTGATTTCCTTCGAGTTGAATTAAAGAAACACTTGAGAGAGAAAAGATTTTTGTTTGTGTTGGATGACTTATGGAATGATAATTATAATGAATGGGATGAGCTAGTAAGTCCCTTCATTAATGGGAAACCTGGAAGTTCGGTGATTATAACAACCCGCCAACAAAAAGTTGCAGAGGTGGCACACACATTTCCTATACATAAAGTAGAGCCTCTATCAGATGAAGATTGTTGGTCTTTACTCTCAAAGCATGCACTGGGAAGCGATTACTTTCACGATAGTAAAAACAAAATCTTTGAAGGAATTGGCCGGAAGATTGCAAGAAAGTGTGGTAGACTGCCAATAGCTGCTAAAACACTAGGAGGACTTCTACGTTCAAGGGTAGACACAAGGGAATGGACAAAAATTTTGAACAGCGATGTGTGGTACTTACCAAATGATAATATTCTGCCAGCATTGCATTTGAGTTATCAATATATTCCATCTCATTTGAAAAGATGTTTCGCCTATTGTTCAATTTTTCCAAAGGATTACTCACTTGATAGGGAAAAATTGGTTTTGTTGTGGATGGCAGAAGGCTTCCTTGATTTTCCTCATAGTGGAAAAGAGGCAGAGGAAGTAGGTCATGATTGTTTTGCGGAATTGTTATCCAGATCATTGATTCAACAATTGAATGTTGATGATCATGGAGAACAATTTGGAATGCATGACCTTGTCAATGATTTAGCTACAATCGTATCTGGAAAAAGTTGCTGCAGGTTTGATCAAGGTGATATCCCTGAAAATATTCGTCATTTATCATATGATCAAGAAACTTATGACATTTTCACGAAGTTTAAGAATTTCAACAATCTCAGAGGCTTGCGAAGTTTCCTATCCATCTACTTCAAGTGTAAATACAGTTACTTATCTATCAAGGTGGTTGATGATTTTCTACCTACATTCAAAAGGATGCGGGTGTTATCACTAACAGGATATGTAAACATCAGGCCACCAGATTCAATTGGTTATTTGGTGCAGTTGCGGTATCTAGATTTATCCTACACTCATATCAAAAGCTTGCCTGATACAATATGTAACCTTTACAATTTACAAACCTTGACGCTGTCATGTTGTCATGAACTTAGTGAATTGCCATCACATATGGGAAATTTAATCAATTTACGTCACGTTGATATAAGTCAGACTAACATAAATGAGTTTCCTGTGGAAATTGGTGGACTAGAAAACCTTCAAACTATGACACTTTTTTTAGTGGGTGAAAAACATGTAGGGTTAAGTATCAAAGATCTGAGAAAATTCCCAAACCTACATGGAAAACTTACCATCAAGAACCTGCATAAAGTCGTTGATAGCACAGAGGCAAAGTATGCCAACCTAAAAAGGAAAGAGAAAATTGAGGAGTTAGAGATGTTATGGGGAAAACAAAGTGAAGACTCAATGAATGAGAAAGTTGTGCTTGATATGTTGCAACCATCAATAAACTTGAAGAACCTAACCATAGATTTGTATAGCGGGACAAGCTTTCCAAATTGGTTGGTAAATTCTTCATTTTCTAACATTGTGTCACTTCGCATCAATAATTGTGAATATTGCATGACACTCCCACCCCTAGGACAGCTCTCTTCTCTCAAGGACCTACATATTTATAATATGAAAGTATATTGGACACAATTTGCCTAGAGTTCTATCATGTCCACGGAGAAGAAGGTTCCAATTCTTCCTTCCAACCATTTCCGTCCCTTGAGCGTATAAAATTCAACAAAATGCCAAATTGGAATCAATGGCTTTCCTTTGAAGGCATAGAATTTGCTTTTCCTCATCTTAGAGCTATGGAGTTACATGATTGTCCAGAACTAAGGGGACATTTGCCTGGAAACCTTCCTTGCATTGAAAAAATTGTAATATCAGGTTGTTCTCATCTATTGGAAATACCATCTACTTTGCATTGGTTATCTTCAATAAAAAAGATGAATATCGATGGGCATGGTGAAAGGACCCAATTGTCATTGCTTGAGAGTGGTTCTCTGTGTATGATGGAAGATGTAGTGATTGAAGAGTGTGCTAAGCTATTATATGTGCCAAAATTGATTTTGAGAAGCACTTGTCTTACACAGTTGAAACTCCATTATCTTTCTTCTCTCACTGCATTTCCCTCAAGTGGTCTACCCACTTCATTGCAATCACTTCATATTCAAAGTTGCAAGAATTTATCCTTCCTTCCTCTTGAAACATGGAGCAATTACACATCCCTTGTGAGTCTTACTTTATGGAGTAGCTGTGATGCACTTGCATCCTTTCCACTTGATGGTTTCCCTGCGCTCCTAACATTTCGAATTTACTATTGTAGGAGTGTGGATTCCATTTATATTTTAGAAAGTCCTTCACATCGGTTGTTGAGCCTCCAATCACTATATATCCAATCCCATGATTCAATTGGATTGTTTAAAGTGAAGCTTCGAATGGACACGCTCACCGCTCTTGAAGAATTGTCTCTGGTATGTGAAGGAGAGTTGTCATTTTGTGAAGGAGTTTGTCTACCTCCCAAATTACAATCAATTTCGATTCTGTCCTATGGAACAACACGGCCTGTAACAGAATGGGGTCTCCAAGACCTAACCCATATTTCAAGCCTGGAAATTGGAAAAGGAGATGATATAGTTAACACCTCGATGAAGGAGATGTTGCTACCCATCTCCCTGGTGACTCTCGTATTCAGACAGCTCGATAAAATGAAGTCCTTTGGTGGAAATGGGATTCGACACCTCTCGTATCTCCAAAAACTCAGTTTTGGTAATAGTCATCAGCTTGAGTCATTGTCAGAAAACTGCCACCCTTCCTCATTGAAATCTCTTAGATTTTGGGCCTGTAAAAAACTTGAGTCATTTTATGGAAATGGGTTTCGAGACCTCTCCTCCCTCAAAAATCTCAATTTTGGTAATTGCTATCAGCTTGAGTCATTGCCAGAAAACTGTCTCCCTTCCTCGCTGAAAACACTTTATTTAAGTGACTGTCCAAGGCTTAAGGCATTACCAGAAGACAGCCTGCCTGACTCTCTTACGCGACTGATCATTGAAAGATGCCCAGCATTAGAAGAAAGGTATAAAAGGAAGGAACATTGGTCCAAAATTGCTCACATCCCTGTCATTAATATCAATGGCCAAGTCACAATATGATAGACAAGTTGTGTTCCCGTTTCAGGTATGTTTTCAAATCATCCCATGAGTCGTGGACTCTATTACACAATTCTCAACACAAAGCCAATAATCAATATCTGTTATATGTGTTTTTTTTAACTGTTAGTGGTAAGGATCAAGCTTTGGACATCCAACATAATACTACATTGTTGAGGCCAATTGCTTTCTTAGTTTGTTCAGAATGAAGCATCAATAAATAAATGGAACAAAATGGAAGTCGATTGATTAGTAAAGAAACCTAATATTAGCGTTAAGACAGACACTCCCACCTTTCAGTTTTTATTGGCAATGAACCATAAAATGGTAAGAAATAATTAAGCTGATGTGTAAAATTGAACGAAAAAATACCTGAATATTTTTTATATAAGGTCAAAATAAGATTTTTTATAATGTTCCATATTGTTTCTATTTTTGTGGATTGTTCATATATTGTTATAGACGTGTATTGTCTGTATGAGATTTGATGGTCTCTCAATGTTAATTGGATTCTAAATGGAAATTTGATCATTATTTTCTTAACTTCCCTCCTTTCACCAAATTTCTTGAAACATACAGGCAAAGAAATTTCAGTTTTCTAAAAAAATCAGTTTTCTGTATTTTCTAAGTTTGGTTATCAATAAACTCCTACCTAGTCACTTACTATTATATTACTTAACAAAAAATTTCACTCCCGGAATCATTCTGTTGAAACTGTTAGTGTTAGCCTGTTAACATTTTATTGACTGAGCTGTTACTCAATATTTTTCAGAATAGGCCTAATAAATGGATGAAAATAAGCTCACTTGATTAAATGAAGACAAAAGTGGGGAAAGATTTTGAGTTCATGATTCCTCTTGTAAGCTTGTTTTTACAGGAGCCAAATGCATGTATGGTTCCCATTGATTGCATCCGGAGTGGATTTACTTAGCTAGTATTAGTTACGTATTTTCTTATCATTTGACTTCATCTTTGTATATTCTTCAATATACACAACAAGGTTTGTAATTTTCTTAACACATAACTGATATGATTCCAAAAGTTGAAGCACTGAGAATCTCTTAGAGTCCATGTTATTGTTGGTTCATGTTCCTGATGCATATTGAATAAACATTTTGTTTTACATCTCTAAACAAATTGTTTTACACATCTTTATTATAATCCTTTATTTCATTTTTTTGAAATTGAGTATAACAATGATACTAATGGTCATTTCACAATGTGTCATGGAATTTAAAATACGTCCTATAAAGGTTACAGAGTCATACTCGTATCTCATTTTATATTCCTATTCATAAATTTTGATAATCAAAATGTTTTTTCTATACAACATAAAACTTTAGACTATCTACAATAGTATTTTGTTGCATTTTTGACAGTGCAATGCCATGAACCTGTCTGATTCTCTCCCTTGATAGTTTCAACAGCTTTCCTATCTCCTCAAAAGACAGAGGGGTCTCTCCATTGAGTCCAAAGTATAATATTACAATCTCTTCTTCTCTCTTGTTAAGTGTGTTAAGAAGCTTCACAACCCCTTGCTTCACTGGCTGCTGATAGACAGTTGGCAAGTGTACCAATACTATCGAAGTAGTAAAAATATCGTTCCCACAAGGATTGGTTTTAATCTCAATAATTCAATTACGTTGTAAAATAGGATGTATAAAAAGTTATTTTGTTTTCGCACTAAAAAGTTGATTGGTTTGATTGCATAAAAGTAAAGACAGAAAATAAAGATTGGTTTTAAGAATTTTGGTCTTCTAAAATCGTGTCACGTTTTTACCAAATCGACACGTTTTCTTTCTTTGTATTTTCTTCAGTTTTTCTGCTTTTCTTGCTACATAAGTTGTCTTGTGAACTCCAAAATGTGATCAAATTACATAGAAAATTACGTAATGACGAGATGCCATCACAACCCCAAACTTGAACTATTCCTTCTCCTCAAGGAATTTACTTGCAAAATTGACAATCGACAGTAAAATAACAATTACCTGATCAAGCGATAGTACCTAAAAGTTCAACACCTTACTAGTTAAAGATGAGCTAGTTTGACTTGTTAGCAACCACCAATTCACAACTCCACGCAACAATATGAAAGGGTTCACACACAGTCGACATGCGGTCTACATATTACCATACGTTTGAAAAGTTTCTAAACATAACTCAATGTCAATGCACACTTTGAGGTCTTTCAGGGTTATAACGGGGCTTAGGTGAAGGTGGAATAATATTTGGATAAGTAGGCTATGTAACGCCCTATTTCTATTAAAGCGATAAAACACGCGAATAAAGCATTTATTCAAGAAATAGACGTCACGTCATCAACAAATAACAAAATGATAGCATGCATATATAATTCTCAACAGTCGCAGCGGATATAAAATTATACGTCTCCAAGTATACATGCCATGAGATCAATATACATCATCATATAAAATCTCTAAATCCCGACAAATGGGTCAAATCTCAATAGCAACAAAATCCAACAAAATATAAAGACCGACATCCTAAATCAGAGCCTAATCTAATACTCCAAGAAACGATAACGGAGATTAGCTCCCGCTATCCAAGCACTCACCAAAGGCAAACTACTCCTGCATCCCGTCTACCCATTCATACAAACAGGTAGGCGGTCAAAACCACTGGGGGTAAGCTTCACATCAATCATAATCAACATAAACAATTTGACATAAATGAATCAAATTAAATCTCAAATAATCATCATGAGCAATTAACTTTCATAAGCATATACACAACAATTATAATGTCACAAGTATATATTCATCAAACACACCTACCAACAACAACCATCATTCACATACATCACTTAAGACTCATGCCAATATGATATGTGCCTATATACTACACATATATGCATGTGGTACCATATCTCCGACAACTAGATGCCAACCGAACATCTCATGTAAGAGTACACCTCCTCTTACGATTCAACTATGTAAAAGTACACCTCCTTTTACATTTCTCATATGACTCAATATGATTTATGATGCATGGACATACAAACAAAGACTCGATAATGCACAACCTTCAACATATACATCCATCAACAACAATGTAAAAGTACACCTCCATTTACATTGACCAACTCCATCAACAATTGCATTATCAAGTATCTACGTCCACACAATCAAAAATTCAAATAAGAGTCCTTGTCATACTATCAACAAACATCAACATCAATTGCCATATATACATTAATCACCAGTAACTACATAATATGGCTCAACAACTTCATATACTTTCTCGCAATTTACATAAAGGAGAAAATACAACATCTTATGATATCATCATATTCAACACCTAACAATCATCCACATATCTTCATTTGTCATATAAAGTCATTCACTAAAGATTTATAAGGTAATCGGCTCAAAAGGACCATTTTCAACAAAGTCCGTATCAAGTAGCAAAAACGGCCAACATTGATATTTTTCAAAACAAAGTAACTTGTTCAAGTTTGGAAACCTACAACTCGATCTTAATTAATAATATAAGTATGAGCATAGGCCACTTACGAACTATCAAGAATTAGTTCAAAGATTAGCCTAAGTTCGTATGACAAAACCCCAAGTTCACATTTTCCACAATTCCACCCGAAAATCAAGTTTGACATGATTAAGACATTAAACCATCCTTAATAAACAAGTGCAAGAGCAATTACAACGGGGAATAAAACCGAATTAAAATTCATCAAAGCAATAAAATTGTTTGAACATAAAAATTAAAGTACATCTAAAAGGTGCTGAAACAAAAACAGAAAAATAAAATGAGTTGGACCATCATTAGTCCACTCAATCCTCCATCTGGTCCTCAGAAATCCATGTGCTAGGGTTCTCCTTTGCATACAAGTCCTCCCCAAAATGATGCCTAGACCTAGCACCACCATCAGCAAAGTCGGCTCTGATCTCCTGTTCTCTATCCTGAGCTCGACCTCTGGTCACATCAAAGTAATGGTCCATCGTCTCCTCGGACCCATCAAATCTCTCAAAAGACCCAGTCATAGGCCTCCTGTTGAGGCAGACCGCCTCATTGAACTCCTGCCCGAACCTAGGACGGTTCCAATACTCCTGATCAGACAGCTCATTCATCTAGTTTGCTTGGCCGAACATGTAGTCCAGTAGCATAGGATGAATAGGTGCATATGCACCCTGCTGACTGCTCCCCTCTCCATGCATAGAGTGAGATTGAGGCGGAGGTGGCTGTTGTTGATGCTGTTGTTGTGGTTGTGGCTGGTCCGCTGCTGCTGCCTCCTCAACCTAAATCTGATGGATGCGCTCGTGATAATCCTTCACAAACCCATCCATGTATGTGTCATTCAAAGGCTTCATCATTGGGGCACTCAGGTCATTAACAAAGAGGTCGCAGTGGGCTTCCTCACAAAGCCAACAGATCATGCTCAAGTGAGGCACAACCTTCTTCTTACCTGCGGCAAACATATAAATATTGTTGGCGATCAACTCACCAACATTGATGGGTGCCCCATCCAGAATAGCAGCAATGTTTAGGAGACGCGGTTAAGGAATCTCCGACGTGCATGTGGTGCCCTCCAAGGTTTGCACCACGAAAGATGCCCAAGCCTTACCATAAGGCTTGAAGTTGGGCCTCAATAACATATGTGACCCTCCTTGCCACATAGAACCCTCCACGCACACTTGTGCCAACAACTCTTCCCACTTATCATCACCCCAATTCTTGCACTCCTCCATCCTCTTCCTAACACCAGACTCTTCAGGCGGATCAATCTCTAGCAAAGCAAATCCTCTTAGGACTATAATCAATCTCCTTCCCCTTGACATAAGACACATACTTCCTACCCATGAACCTTGCATTCGCATAAAACTCCAACGCCAAAGTCTTGTTGGCTTGCTCGAAAATCATGCTATTCAGGGAATCCCACCCTCTCTCTGTAAACACTTGAAAGAACTCTGGGTTGGATATGAGTTTAGGGAAATCAAAGCCTCTCTCTTGGATCACCCTATAGTGTCGGATGTCCTTGAATCGGTCTCTCGCAGCATCATTGTAAAACCGGTGGTTAACGGATGGTGGTGGTGCGGCGTTGGGGTTAGGCTTCACTGGTTGTTTGCGCTTGGGGACAAGTTTGGCTTTTTTTGTTGGTTGGGTTTGAGTTTTGCCTTTGTTTCTTGTTTCCACCATGGTTAGGGTTAGGTTAAAGATGAAGGTTAGGGTTATGGATTGATAGAATTTTGATGGAGATGATGATTTTTGGATTGGTTGATGATGATGAAGAAGGTTTATGGAGATGGTTTGGTGAATATAGGATGAAAAGATGAAGATTTTTGATGGAAATGGTTTGTAGGTTAGGGTTATGGGAAAATTTTGGCAGAGTTTTGCTACTTTTGGAAGTGAATGGAATGAAAATCGTGGCGGGTTTATTTATAGGCCGGAAAAATCGTGTCACGTTTGGCCAAAAACGTGTCATGATTTTGTTTTGTAACGATCAAATTTTGAAAACCACCAAAATCGTGTCACGTTTTGGGCAAAACGTGTCACGATTTTATTTTGAAAAATTTCTTGCCTAGAAAAACATGTCACGTTTTGGCCAACGTGGCTCGATTTGGCAATGTCGAGAGACACCAAATTTTGACTTAGAAAAATTTTTGGGTGCCAAAATTCGTGTCACGATTTCAGTAACGTGACACGATTTTGAAAATGTCGAGAAGACACCCATTTTAACTTAGAAAAAATTCTAAAGGCTTCAAAGGGAGTGCAAAATCGTGTCACGATTTGCACAGTACTGGAGATGAAATTTTTTCTTCCTTTGCTTGTTTCAGCTGAAATATTTTTGTGTTTTTGATATTTTTGAAAGCAATAAAAATTATAAATACTACCTGCAATAGAAATTGGTGGGTTGCCTCCCACAAAGCGATCCTTTATCGTCACTAGCTTGACTACCAAGGACCTTAGAGGTCCGTCAGAAAAAGTCCTACCCTTGCTTTTGGTAGGTTGCCACCCAGATATGGCTTAATTCTCTGTCCATTTACCTTGAAACTTCGGTCACCTTCAGGTGTCATCAACTCAACAGCTCCATGAGGTGACACACTTTTGACTAAGAACGGTCCAAACCACTTTGACTTGAGCTTTCCAGGAAACAGCTTCAACCTGGAATTATATTACAAAACTAGTTGCCCAGAGTTAAATATCCCTAGATACTAAGTTTTTGTCATCATACCATTCTGTCGCGTCATTTTTCGGAGGTCAAGGCTATTTGATTAGCGTTTGACTTACTAATTATTTCACAACCGAACATTTAATTTTTTTAAGAAAAAGGGGGAAAAAGTT
>Ga0228710_1008601_pt1 | contig 14578 bp, 3 predicted proteins | sample MedpolnodulmetaG_FD_177995 | JGI IMG/M metagenome (GOLD analysis project Ga0228710, IMG submission 177995) | Root nodule microbial communities from Medicago polymorpha collected in Santa Monica, California, United States - pink nodules | ecosystem: Host-associated > Plants > Roots > Nodule...
CACCAACATCTTGATGAGTAGCACCAAGTTCTGTTATGCTACAACCTTTTAAAACCATAACAGTAAGCCATTCATTAAACCCATATTTCCATTTCAAAATTATGTTAAATCAAACATAGATGAAAACATCCCTAAAACATGCAAAAAATCAAAGGCGACCAAACGTACCAAAGGCAATGAATCTCAAGTGGTTAAATGGCACATAGAACGGCCACTGCGGCTTCGATTCAGCATGTGAATAGCACGAACTCAAAAGGAGATAACATATCAAAGAGAACGGAAGAAGCACTGCGAGGAGAGAGAGAAGCACCGTGATACACCTCGAAGAACCGCAAGAACTGTAATACTTTTGGTGCTATGACCTGTCTCCACAAAGACGCACACATACGCCGGCACCAATAGGTATTTTCCACAAACTTATGAGTTATGCTCCAACCAGCTCAAGCCAATTGTTTTCTTCACTCCCTGTTTTCTCATCGTATCCCTAACTTTGTCGCCATCCTTCCATCTACCAGCCGAAGCATATATGTTAGAGAGCAACACGTAATTTCCAGAATTATGTGGCTCAACCTTGAACAGTTTAGCTGCAGCAAGCTCCCCGAGTTCCACTTGTTTATGAATGCTAGTAGCATTTAAAAGAGATCCATAAATTCCTGCATGGGGTTCCATTGGCATGCTTTGAATCAATTTCATAGCTTCTTCCAATCTGCCAGCCCGACCCAACATATCAATCATACAAGCATAGTGGTCTACATCGGGAAATTTGATTGATTCAAAAACTCTTTGACCTTCTTCTAATAATCCGGCATGACTGCATGCAGTTAGTATAGCAATATAAGTTATGCGGTCTGGTTCAATACCGTCTTCTTTCATTTTTGACAGCAGCTGAATGCTTTCCATTCCATGCCCATGCTCTGCAAACCTGGAAATCAATGTATTATAGGAAACTAAATCTCTTGTGGTCATTTCTTGAAATATTAATACAGCATCTTGCATGCTCCCACATCTTGAGTACATGTTAATCAAAGAGTTGTATACTGAAATACTAATCTGGATGTGATTTTCTTTGAGGATGCTCACAGCCCAATTACCCAAACCTAGTTCTCCAAGGTGTCCACAAGCCGAAAAAACACTCGCCATAGTCACCTCATCTGGTTTTGAATCTTCACTAGAGATCATTTCCTTGAATAGCTTGATCGCCTTGAATGATTCACCATTTTGAGTATAACCTGCAATCATCGAATTCCATGAGACAGTATCTCGCTGTGGCATCTTATCAAAGAGGTGTCTTGCCGAAGGTAAATCCCCTACTCTTGCATATGCAGAAATCATGGCATTCCATGGAACAGAACTCCTATACTTATACACACCCAATTGCTCAAAAATCTTGTGTGCTGCCTCAAGGTTCCCACATTTCGCATGCATATCAAGCAGAGCTGTCTTGACAAAATAATTTGGGCAGAAACCCACTCTGTCGTCTAGCTTTCTGACAATGGACTCTGAAAGACAAGGGTCACCAAGAGATGAACAAGAACACATGACAGTTACCCATGTCGTTTCGTCTGGTTGGACATTTCCAGAGCTAAGCATGTCATTGAACAATCTTATAGTTTCTTCTGGTGCTCCCCCTTGAGAATACCCTGATAGCATTGCATTCCAAGATACCACACTTCTTTCTGGCATTTTGTCAAAATACATCCTTGCAGTCTTCAAATTCCCCTTCTTTGCATACCCAGTAATCATGGTGGTCCAAGTAATAACATTCCTACTTACTGCCTGCTCACCCATCACATGGAAAAGCTTACTTGCTTCCTCTTCATTCCCGCATTTCAAGTATCCAGAGATCATCGCATTCCAATCTGCAACGGTTCTATCAGGCATTTCATCAAATAGTTTCCTAGCAAGCTCGATAGGTCCATACTTGGCAGATATGCCCAAAATTACATTCCGAACATAATGATCACGATCATATCCTGATTTCAATACATGAGCAAGAAACAACACACTTTCACTTCCAGCAGATTTCATCATAGCTGAATAGAAAGATGTATTGAGCTTTATGTTACAGTGTTGCAGCATATGCTTAAAGAGAGAAACTAGTACTTGTGTGTGAACGCCAATTTGGGAATAGTATTTGAGCATACAGGTGAAGACACGTACATCAGGGTGTGTTGCAGCATGAAAAATGTGGCAGGTGTAGCTTGAGGGTGCAAGGAAGCACGTATATTGGGTAAGGAGGAGCACCACCCAGTGGTTTTGGTGGTGCAGGGAGTGGTGGACCAACTGTGCATGGAGTTGTCTCAGACGATGGAGATTGGTTATTTTGCTTACAATGTTTTTTATTGTTCAATGGTGACGAGCTAATCTTCGTCACAGTACTAAATAAATAGTCTTTACACACACTCACATGAAAAGATTATCTTTAAAATATTTAATTATTTTTTTATCAATTTTCTTTTTTATTATTAAAAAAATACTTGTTTATGCGTGTGTGACCAAACACTATTTGTTTGATCTTATAACCATGTTAGAATTTCTCAATGGTGACATTCCTCTGCAAAGTAGCAACACAACTATGCACAATTGTATATCCAATATGCAATTACTTATAGGGTTGTAACAAACTTAACATACAAAAAGATGGTTTAGCTCATAAAATAAAGTTGATCAATTCTCTCTATTTACTGTATATCCAATATCCAATTGTATAGAACGGTAAAATGGGTTGGACATGTCGGATTGCTCCGTTTAGCCTGCTTTTTTCAATGAGGTGGGTTGGAATTTTAAGCATGTCACTAGTAAGGTGTTCACCTTGTTTAATTAGCTAGGGACGGAGCAGGACGAGTTGACCCATTGAATTGCAATTATATAAAAAAATTAAATAAAAAAAAACTTTCTTTTACACTTTTTTTTATTAGTCACAACAAGTTTTCCCATTTCTTCTCCGTATAGTGGAGAAAAAAAGCATTCTTTGTGTGTTATCAATAGTATTTTTTTATGAACAAATCATTTAATATATCAATTTTGTTTCATTATTTTAGCCTTGTATTTTTAATAGTTAGTCAATTGATACTCATGAAGTTTTTATTTTGAATGTTTTATTGATTTATTATAGATCTTTAGATGTTGTATTTTATATGTTTGAATGATAATTTTCATATTTTTAGTGGAGTCTTTAGTTATATATTTAAACTTACTTAAAAAAATTTGAGGAATTAAACTTACTTAAATTGGCTTTATATTTATATATTTTTAATTGTTTTTATGAAGTTTTTTTATGGTAAAATTACATCAACCTCCCTTAAGGTTTATTAAAACGACATTGACACCCCCTCTAGTTTCAAAACTAACATTAACCTTCCTTAAGTTTTAAACAAACAGACAAACCCCACCCCCCTCTATATTAACACCGTTAACTTTTTCTTAAAGAATCTTCTATTAACATTGTGGGGACAAACCTTCATTATTGAATCGAGTCAAGCAACTAATATCATCAACCAAACATTCATGAAACCTTACAAGATTACAATAGTAATGGGTTTGTAACATTTTGGCATTCCCTCTCAAAACTAAAACATAAGGGTATTCCTAAATTTTTAATCATTGTCTTCTAATCCCTAGTCTTGTCACCTTCCCTACTCATTTTGCCCTCGGTTTAAGCTTTGCTCCGTCACACGTCGTTGCTCTCTTCATTCCCATGGATGTTTTATACGTTGAGATCTTGTATGTATGCTTTCACCAATTACGTTGCTATATTGATTTCTACCAACATTGAAATTTTGATTTAATTAACCTAATGAAAGATAATTTCAATTAAGAAAATAAATATCAAAGTAATGGAATTAAATTAACAGTATAAACAAAGGATTAGTGCCAGATTAAATTGATGATTAGATAGGATCTAGCAGAGTCACACAATGTTCCTTAATCTTAAAAATTAGGTTTAGAGGGTTTGGTATTGTATCCGTTCCACCATAGAATGGGATCTTCATGACAAAATTGACAAGTCTCATTGCAAATTAAGAAACTGGAGATCTGTTTCTTCATCAAGCAATTGCACTTCAAACGGAATAATGGAAGTGATGTTTATGTAAGAAAAATATTGAGAATGGAAGTTTTTTTTTTGTTCTTCAAACAGTGATTTAACGGAGTTAGTGTGAGGGGAGCTCAATGTCTTTTTAAAAATAGAGTGGAGGTGAGTGACATTTGATTAAAACTTAGGGGAGGTTAGTGTAAGTTTCCCTTTTTATTAATAGTTCTTTTTAAAAAACACATTGACATGTTAACCCGCCGGTCCATCATGAAACATAACGGGGTGAGATTTTCAACTTTACATCTCTAGTTGGCCCGTCCACTCCGCCCCTTTTTAGACGACTTATTGACAGGGTGGTGGACTGGTTGGCCCATTTTGTCATTCGTAAATAATATTTAAAAAAATTTAAATATATGTTGATTGAGGGAAGGTATTATGTGATATCAAACTACAAATTTAAGCAACTTGCCATAGACTATATATAAAAAACATTATCGTCGTGAAGCCGATTGTTAGCCTGTATTTTAAAGTATGCATTTTGATTGGCAAAATGGTTATCAAAACCACAAAATTCTCTAATTACAAGTTGAAGCACAAGTATTACGACAGAGTTATGGAAGGGTTTCGACAAGTGTTTGTTTAATTCGACTGGGAAGATTCAAATTCTCACTGAAGAAGCAAAATTGAAGGTGTTAGCCTATATTTTGAATATGCATTTCGACAAGCAAAATGGTCCAAAACTACAAGATTATCTAAGTCCAGAATCAAACATTGAAGCTTTCCACATACATGTTTTCAACAGACTCTCTGATTTCTACCAAGTTTAAATCCTCCCTGAAGAGGCAAGGTTGAAAGTTCAGACACGTCGGTGTTAGCCTGTATTTTTGAGTATGTGTTTCGACATGAAAGGAGGGAGCCAAGACTACATAATTCTCTAAGTCCAAGACAGAAGATAAAGATTTCGACAAAGCTTGTTTCGATGGGGTTTTGAGGGTTCGACCAGAAGAGTTCGAATGCTCTGAAGAGGCGAGATTGAAGGGTCGGACACATGGAAAACAAGCCAAAGCTATCGAAAGGATTTAGTTGTTGACCGTTGGTCTGTGTATTTATTTTTCTTGTGTATATATAATAGTTTTTCATAGGAAAAACGTGTCACAAATCACTATTACAGAATTCTAAAACTCAAAGTATCCAGCGTAGAGAGAAAAGATTCACAGAATGTATGTAAAGATTTGCTGAACCATTTATATTTCAATGCAATGCAATTACTTTTTCTTTAAGTTTCTTTGCCTTTAAAATCTTAATTTTTACTTGTTTCATGCTACTGATTTATGTCGAAAGACAATCTTCACCTTAAAACAATTTTCTTCATCTTGGTCATCAGCAAATTCATGAATATGATGAACATTCATACATTTTCTGGAAAATCATTACACGTCATGTCCTAGATTTCTAGTTTGATCCAACAAATAATTATTTAAAACTAGTCTTATTGTTTACCAAAAACACCGGTAAACACCGATTGAAGATTCAATTTTTTTTACGTATTTGAATGCAAACTTTCTAAAGATATTTCTAAATCTAGGAACAATAAGAGATTGTTCTTACTCAATACAAGCAAAAATGAGTTAAAAAAATAATTTTTTGTATTTGGATATATTTTTTTAAGCAACAATAATATATTTAATAAAATAGATAGTACAAAAGTTAGGAGACATAAGTCTAACCAGTAACCACAAATCAACTTTTTAAGGGTAATATAACAATGATTAACAAAAGTGGTATGAAATAAACAACCGGACGAAAATTCGGTGATGAACCCAAATGTGTCACGGATAAATACACACCAAAGTACAAACCAGCAGGCTCAACGCGGAGTCCAAAACCAATTTGCAAAAGAAATTGATGTGTAAAAAGCCGCAAGCATTGAAAGAACCGTAACACAAACCATAAACAAGCCTGGCCAAATCAAACTCATTTTTTTTTATGTAGGGTGTATGAACCTACTACCAACACGAAAAAATATACGTACCAAAAGCCCATGAAAAATACAACGAGAGCGCCAACAACCCTTTTGAGCCAAACGAACCCCCACATGATACATGCCAAATTTGAAAATGTTGTTGCAAATACTCAAAATGCTGACAATGTTGTTGCAAATGAAGTTGTGTCTGGACAAGTATGGCTCTTAAATTTTAAGGATCGATTTATTAGTAAGTGTAATAATTTAAGGATTAATTTGATTGAACTTGTTATAATTTAGGGACTGATTTGATTGAAAATGTAATTGCAGGGTGTTACTACAAGGAGGTATGCCATTAGATGACCAATTATTTCAAATGAGAAACCTAAGAAAACAACAGTGGGGAGTTCTGCACCAACGCATCCAACTGCTCCTGGCGTTATTAGAGTACCATATCCAAGTTATGATCCATCCGATTTGACTCAACCTAAATTCATGGAGTTTATCCCAATCCTCAGATTTCCAAAGAAGTGATGCTTGATGCAAACGTATTTAAGACTTATGACTTGTTTGAATTAGCCTCATATATATATATATAGTTTGGTTTCAACTTATGACTTTTAAAAGTGTGTTGTCTTATACTATTGGTTTTATATATAAGTTTATTTTTATAAAAAAATAGTATATTATTTTTTTATTGTTGTATATAACAATTTAATATATTTTAAATATACTAAAAATTGCCTAGAAGAAATTATATTCTCTTATAAAATTCAAAAAACAATTATTTCTGTTAATGATAATAAAATATAACTAACTTGTCAAAAAAAGTTAAAAAGTAAATTCATAATAAATTAATAGGTTGCGATGGAAAAACTGTAAACATTCTGTCCCAACCAAAGGCGCCAGTTATCCTGCTAAAAAATTTCCAATTTTAAACAAAAATACATTAAAATTCCATCCCAAATAAAGGTGCGAATATTCCCATGTGTCCCTTTTACTAAATTTTGGTCAAGTATGAGACGGAATAGTCATTTCCATCTCAAAAAAGTGACGGAAAATGCATATCCGTCTCATATTTATGACGGAATTAAAGTTCGGTCCCAATCAAATGATTAAACTTTAAAATGAGTTTTAGGGACAAAAAAGTATCGCAAATTCCGTCCTAGATGATTTTAATTGGGACGGAATATTTTTCCGTCCCAGCTCAGTACTTTTCTTGTAGTGTTTGCCTATGTAATATTTTAGGATTTAGTTGTGTCTTCTGACTTTTTTACTTTGTTCTGCACATATATGTTTCAAGGGTCAAATTGATATCTAATTAAATAATTCAAGGACTTATTTGATGGGTTTTTAATATAATGTAGGGATTGATTTCATAGTTAGTCAAATAATTAGGGTTTGAAGTTTTTTGAATTGGGGAATAACATTACCACTAATTATTGGAAGAAATTTTGGGGATTTTGGAAGCTAGATTACAGAGTGTAAAATTAGTATTCCAATTTTATGTATTTGGGGAAGAAACAACCGTTGGAAATTTTATATATTTGGGGAAGAAAGAGCAAAACCTGCAAATCAATTAATTTCGTCCTTGGAAATTTTGGTCACTATCGATCAAATTAGTCCCTGCTTGTGTGGCATATGACATGGGGATCCATGTGAGAGGTTAAAAGCCAAATCGACAACGTTAACCCCCAAATTGAACGGAGAGACTAAATTGATTGACATATATCAAATTCATGGACTAATTTAATATTTGGCATAATTGAAGGACGATTTTGACGGATCCTTACAAATTTAATTCAAGGACGAAGTTGTTGATTTATTTTTATTGTGACAATATGATATATTATAAAGAGTGTACTAAATTACAGTGTGAATTAGTTAAATCAAACCGATAAAATATTGAGTCCATCGTGGTCCAATATTTTTGTTGGTCCATTCTATACGTGACCTTTCTACGGTTCTACCTACACTTCCCTTGTCAACATATCTCCCTCTGAGTCTTTGGATCACATGGGACTCATTTAGCTTTTCTTATTTTTCTTTTCTTTTTCTTTTTTTTGACAGAAGCTTTTCTTTTTTTTCGAATACCAACAAAAGTCATTTAGTTCAGTTTTTGACTTTAATTTAGGATTCTCTCTCCCCAATCTTGAATGCAGGTGGCCTATTCAACAATATACATCCTCATCAAATCATTCAAAAAAAAATATACATCCTCATCAAAGTTGAATAATTTTAAATTTTACCGTGACAAAATCATTCCAAAGATTCAACAATCTTTCTATCTATATATATTTATCTATTATTATTTTTATAAACTGAATTTGAGTCATTCTAATATTAAAATTTTGCTTAGCTGACACCTCAAAAAGCACTTCTTTTATTCTCTTACAACTACAGGTTATCTTATGGGTTTTTCTATCTAGTAAAAAAGATCTAGCTAAATTTACTTAAGTTATAAAACTTATGATATTTTTCTTAATTTTGTTAATTATCATCATTGTTGATGTTATGTTGTGTCATCTCAAACAAATTCTTCAATTTTGTATTCAATCGATTGTTATATAAAGATTGTCTAAGGGTATAGATTTGACATTTTCTTGCCTTTGTATTTTCAAATATTATTCCCCTAAAAGAAATTTAAAGATTATTATTTATTATAACTTGAAGTAACATATATATATATAAATCCATCGATCAACCACAATGTAATATATAGCTTTCTCATCTTAAAATAAAGCTAAAATATTTAATGAATGAGAGAGAATAAGAAAACTATTAGTCCTATTGTGATTGGTAATGTCATGTGATATTTCCCTCACAATGTCACATAAGTGGTTCCGTTGTTGGGGTTGTTGGGTCCTATACGTGGCATGGTATGACTATGTTGGTCGAGGTAAAAGAAAACTCTCTTTCAAAAACATAAAAGTAAAAGAAAACCTGCCCTAATCATAATCAATTTATTGCCGCAATAAAGTACGTACGAACCCCATCATAATCATACCTTGAACAAATAATATCGTCCACTACTTTTGGCCCACTCTCCAACTTCAAGTGCAACTTAATTTTTAGATAAACACTGGCCAGATAGTTTTATTCCGATTAATTTATTCTATGATAATAATTATTATTGTTATTATAATTATTACTATAAAAAATTGTGATATATTTTTATTATGAAAAATTGCATTCTGATGTTTTTTACGCAAAACTTTTATTAGTTTAAATTTGATTAATTCGGCGACATAAAATTATGTATTTTCTTATGTATTTTCTTTTTTTGAAGAATCATGTTATATTATTTAACGCCATCATCATTTCGTTAATTATTTGAAAGAAGCAAATTCTTCATTAACCGCAAGTCAAATTGGCCACTATAGGAAAAGATCACGTGCATTCAAGATTGGGATTTAGTCCCAGTTAAGAATACCAATCAGAGAGATATGGTTGGTCTGGTCATGTCTCCTTTCAACACTTATTAAACAAACCCTACCAAATCCAGCCAAACCCTTTTTTATATTGATCCCTATTAACCTAAAAAAGGCAATCATATATGTAGAATAATTGAAAGAGAACAAGAAACATAAGAGTGAGAGAGAGAAGACTAAGATTCCATATATGTACCTTTGATGTTTGATCAATATACAATGCCCTCCTCTTCCTATTCAACAAAAGTCGTCTTTCCTCCTCCTCTAAGTTGAATAATTTTAAATTTTACAGTGACAAAATTATTCCAAAGATTCAACAATCTATCTATATAGTGGTATTGACTCTCCTCCTTAAGATCTCATATTCGATTAATTTGGATGGACTAATTTAGTTTCTTAAAAAAATAAATATTTATCAAATATAATTTTTATAAATTGAACTTGAGTCATTCTAATACGAAAATTAATTTGCATAGCTGACACCTCAAGAAGCACTTCTTTTATTCTCTTATAACTTCACACCGTTTATCTCATAGGTTTTTCTATCTAATAAAAAAGATCCAGCTAAATTATAACTTCAAGTTTTTTCATATTGATTTTATCTTGAATAGTTAGTCTTATTTATTAAATTTTTTTACCTAAGCTTTAAAAAAAGATTACTTTGTCAAACATAAAATACTTGCTTCTTCAAGGTAATATTACATTTTCTCATATCAGAAAAAGGAACCAGTACGTAGATTTCATGGCGAAGCTTGAAGCTTCATATGACGATGGTTTTGTTCTTCATAACTCACTGTCTGTTAGTTTCTTTGACCTTCTTAAAAATAATGTCGTTGTCACCTTTTGCCTTCGAAAGTAATTAACTTCTTATTAGCTTCTTCTTTTTCTGTTTATTTTTCCGTTACCAAAAAACAAAAACATAAAATACTTACTAAGATTTAATTTTTTTAAATCCAATATTTATATGTGTGTGTAATATTATTTGTCAAAGTTTATAGATTATGTTATACCTTTTGATAAAAGTATGATTCCAAAAGGTTTTATGTGATCCCTTTACTAAAGAATAGTTATACTGACGGTGACACTGGGAGTCATGTTAAGTTTTGATTTTAGGACAACTCCCATCCATCCCACCACACAATTTTTCTCCCAAGACTGCTCCAGCACCTTTTTGAGTTTTTTATTTTCAATCCAAAAATTATTAAATCGAAACGGTTTTGGTCCCCGCTCTCCTTCTATTCCTTTAAAGATCAACGGACAATGATCAGACACATCTATAAGTAACATCTAAAGTGCTACATTATTCCCTCAAGTAAGTGACCATTCTTCTCTAATAAATACTTTATCGATTTTACTTATTGTTTTTCCATTTGAATGATATCAAGTAAACTTACGGCCCAAAATATTCACATCTTCAACCTCTAAATCTCTCATTAAACGAAAGCAGGTGAATACTGAATTTAGTTGGAACCAAAGTTTCTTTCCCGATATGCCTAATCATTTATTTTTTAAAGGAATTTTTTATGCGTACAAATTATAAGCAGTAATTTATTTAAGGAAAATGTTGAATTCTACTCCCATTTCTTTTTAAATATCATTTCATAATAGTACACTTTATTTCAATTATATCATTTAATCATCAATAATTTGTTTTGTTTAAATACACTATATCTTTTCAATAGTTTTGATGTGTCATTTTCTTTCTTCGTTTTTTCAAGTCTACCCTTCTCACCATCTCTGCAGCGCTGCACCATAATTATAATCAAATACCGATCCATAAAATAAAAAATATAAAGCAATTTTGTAACAGATTTATATCAAATTAGCATTACAGAAAAAGTCTCTTTGATTTTATTTTCATGGTAAAAAAAAAAAAATTACTGTTAAAATTTTACTACCTACTAGGTGAGTGAGATAACACACCTCATCTTTCACACCACTACTTTGCCATAACCAAATTAATACACCAAAGTACCGACCCATCACAATTCACTACTCTGCACTCACCCTCTTCACTCCATTTCTTTTTGGGTACAAATTGAGATTTCTTAATCTGAATGAAATGAAATAAACAAAACAAACTAACACTAATTAGGGCATGTATTCCCTAAAAAAAAAACTAATTAGAGCATGTATTCACACTAGGTAGTAGTGAGATAGAACAATCTTTTACTTTCCTTTGACTATACCAATATTCCATTGGCTTACTATTTAAGAACCAACTTGAGAAACGTCATTACCAATTGAATACCACAAAAAAGTACCAACGCTTCATAATTCACTATTCTTTGCTCACCTTTCTCACTTCAATTGCCAACTTTAATTTTCTCAGATATACACACAACAGCAATTTTATTTTTTGAGGGGGATAGCCAAATTGTTTTATTCCGATTAATTAACTTTATTATTATTATTATTTTAAAATTACAATCTGAATAGAAAAAAAATACTTTTATTAATTTAATTTAAATAATAAGTTAACGTAAGATTATAATCATGTTATGTTATTTAACGCCATCATCATTTCGTTGATTAGATGGAAGAAAAGAAATTCTTCATTAACCACAAGGCCATATGGCCACTAGCTAGGAAGATGACGTACTTTAACTTGCTGAAACATGCATTATTGTTCTCTTTGGTGAGTATATAAAATCCAAACTACAAAGCTAAAGTTGAAACTTCAATACAATGGTTAGAGTAAGAAAGAGAAGAGAGAGATTGGAGAAAGAGAAGAGAAAGATTCGATTAATTGCACACACACCACACAACTGTCATATTTATAAAAAATATTTTTGTTCTAAAAATATTGTCACTTTTTTATTTCCAACTTAACTTTAATTTGCATTTATTGTATTCAAAATACATCATTAATTACCATAAAAATAAGTACATTGCTTATTAATTATGATAAATTAGTAAAATCACAACGCTCTTTTATTTATCTTTTTTTTTTGTTAAATGACTGAATTTGACAATTATCTTAGGAGAGAGTAATTAAAATCCAGATACAGGTCACCACAACAAAAAAAAAAATCTAGATACAGACAAGAAATCGATACAAAAAATTAATTGAGAAAGCAACCCATTCCACATAAAAGGAGATTGGGTCCTTTATGTTTGAATTTCATAGTTTTTGTGTTGTATTGACTTTGTGGCGATCTTCTTCTTCTTCCTAGTTCAACATCACAACTGAATTAAGTACTGCTACTATTTTTTTTTAAGAAACTAATCGAAATATATCAAAGAAACAAGCAGTTTCTCAAAGCACAAGACGTACCTAAGGAACTGACAAGAGTTATTTACAATACAGTAAGGCTAGAAACAACCCAAAAAAGAAAAATCAGACATTACAAAGCAGTCTGTAAACAAGAAGTAAATAGGCAATTACCCCCCGAAATTGTGAGTTTCGTCAATTACCCCCCTGAAATTAACAAAACTTCAATTATCCCCCTGAAATTGCACAACATTAATCAATTTACCCCCTCCGTCAAATTATTATGTTAGTCAACATGACGTTTTGCAAATACCCCATGAAGTTTTGCACTTATGTGCAAAATGCCCCTGAATTTGAAAATTTATATTTTTTTTTCTTCTTATCCTTGACTCAATAGATATTAATAGCAAACAATTAACAATTAACTTTAATATTTTAAACTCTACAATATTACAATCCAATATTACAATTAACATTTGAATCCTTTATTACATCACATTCATCTATTTGTTACTCCAGAGCTATAGAATTAATCAAAAAATAAAAGTTTAACAAACTTAATTATAAAAACTGATAAGTAGTGAACCAGCTGCATTGGTGAGCTGACCTAACATGTAATCCATAGCTCATTTTGTTAGCTATGTCTTCAAAGCATTCAACAACTAAAGTTTTTCACATGTTTTGTTATATGTAGTGTAGTTTCTTACTTCATTTAAATGGGGTTGGAGTTGAACTTATTGCTACAAACAATATGAATTACACCAGTCATCTCAACTCAGGTGAAATAGTCAAATTCTTCAACATTTACTGATGTTAAACAGAGATGCCTTATTTAACATACATCTATTCAAGGCACTAAACTTTTTTATTCCTATCCTGACTAGAAAGAGAGCATTTGAATGAGCAAACCACTCTCAACCTTTTTAGCAGCTTCTTAAACTTCATTAGAGTCCTCTCCACTACCAAATAAATCAAGCTCAAGAGCAGATAATTCCTTTTGATGATCATTAAGAAGTTGGAGTAGCTCCCTGTAGCCTTTGCTCCATATCATTTTCCCAATAAAATAGGAACCTTTGGTAAAGACATTCTCTCCATTTTGTTGTTGCACGCTTTTTTTCTTGCCAATCTTAAGGAACTTTGGATTAAGGCCCGATGGAATGCATCTAGTAACTTGTAATTGTTAATTGTTTGCCTTTAATATCTTGAGTCAAGTATAAGAAAAAAATATATAAATTTTCAAGTTCGGGGAGCATTTTGCACATAAGTGCAAAACTTCAGGGGGGATATTTGCAAAACGTCATGTTGACTAACATAAGAATTTGACGAAGGGGATAAATTGATTAACGTTGTGCAATTTCAGGGGGGTAATTGACGAAACAACAATTTCAAGGGGGTAATTGCCTATTTACTCGTAAACATGATAAAGGGTTTTTTCTCCAATAGGAATAGTCAAAGTCGAACGTGATGTAATTCGCTTTCAACCACCAATACGTTTGAAGTTTAACCTTTTCAAGAAGAGCATCAAGATGATCAAAGTGATTTTTAAAAATTCGCCTGTTTCGATCTTTCCAAATAACAAATAAGGCCGAAATCCATATAATAGTAAAGTCTGTCCTAGAATTTTTTTAGAAGCCTCCAAGAGCACAAATAAGTACTGCTACTATTACTACCACTTCCTAATTGAATGAATGAAGTGTTGGTAGCATTTAGCATGGGAAAGGGAAGTTCTTTCCCATCATGGAAAAGTTTAACCACAACCATTGATTTAATAGTTTTTTATTTGGATGGCTTAGATCTATGACTTGGTAATTGTTGTAACTTTTTGATGGTTACATGGTGGACCAAAAAAACCGACCCCACCATTGATTAAATAACAATTTATTATTTATTTTATTGAATTTTTTTTATTAATTCATGGGCTTTAGAAATCACATATC
>Ga0228710_1008602_pt1 | contig 14578 bp, 3 predicted proteins | sample MedpolnodulmetaG_FD_177995 | JGI IMG/M metagenome (GOLD analysis project Ga0228710, IMG submission 177995) | Root nodule microbial communities from Medicago polymorpha collected in Santa Monica, California, United States - pink nodules | ecosystem: Host-associated > Plants > Roots > Nodule...
ATATTTAAAAAAAAAAAAAAAAAAACTACCGAGAGAGCTTTCTTCCAAAAAATGAAAATGTCAAGACAATATTAAAAAAAAATTACGAATTTCTTGAAAATATCTTACTTCTTTACATTGAAAAATATAATATAAATCTATTTAGTAAATATGTTTATAATTGATGGATTTGATTCTTTGAAGTAATGTGTAGCTCAACTTTTTTAAATAGTTACTGTCAATTTGTATTTGATTTGTTATTCTTTTAATTTGAATTGTTGTTCTTTTAAATATAAATTAAAAAGCAATAAATCAAATATAAAAAAGAATAATGACAGCTATTTAAGAAAATTGAGCTCGACCATACTTCAAAGAAAATATAGTGTTAACTTTTTTATTGTTTAAGTTTTGTATATTTGTTTTATTAAACATTTTTTTTTGTTTATATTAAAATCGACGGTTATCGTACTTCCACCACTCTTCCCATAGTTTGCTGTGGTTTAATTTGAGATTCATTTGAAAACTTCATCAAAGAATTATATTGTAATATTGGAACATCTACTACTATTTTTGTGGAGTTTTGAGGGTTTTTTTTGGGTCTTAAGCTTGCACGTGAACAAAGTATTACTACTCATTGAATGTGATTTTCAAGTAACTACTACTTAACATTCTTTGTCTTATCCACTTTCTCCATTGAAATGTCTCATTGAAACATATTTATAAGGAGGTTAACTCTTGTGTTAATTTCTTTACCAACTTTGGTTATACTATGGTTCTTTCTTTTGAATGATTCTTCAATTTCCTTGTCTCTCTTTATCTATTATGCTTCCGATTGATGTAATGAGATATAGTGTCCCTTAATTAATTCTTTAGTAATTTTTCTCTCTAAAAAGATGAACAATGGCTGAATGCGGTATTGTGTTGACAACGAATATGGGATCATATAATCCAAACATCTCCACTCTCATGCACATGAAGATAGTATCACAAAAGAGTAAATAAATTTCTATGTCCGATGTAGCGACAAAATGTGTGGATAATATAAGAGATGAAGGACCACCGCACGTGGTGAGAAAACGACATAATCCTTAGCTGGTTCATTGCATTGGAGGAGCCTTGCACATGTTCTATTTTCTATTTTTAAGAAGAATGACTCTCACATGTTTGTGTAATAGGTAATCAATTGGTCATGGTAACCTATCTTGGTCGGATTATGCACTCTCGTTTCTTTATGGCTTCTCTATTACCACTAGTTGGTACTTGGTAGATGGGAAACAGCATTACTTTTCTCTCTCTAAACACATGGGAATGTATAATAGAGTGAGTGAGAGTGCTCAACTTTATAGACTTCAAGTTGGTAAGTAATGGAGGAGTCCTTATGGAAGAAGCCCTTCAATGTCATGATCTGGTGAGGGCTTGAGGCATTATGGATTGCATGAGTCTTAGGTTAAGTGAGTGTTTGGGACTGAGGTAGAAGGCTTCTAGACTTGCATTTTTTTAAAAAGCTAGAAATTCTTGCTTTACAATTTTCAAGTTTAAAGTATATTGAGAAGTGAAAATGAGCCTCCAAAAACAAATTCAAACAACCACTAAACGGATTGGTTTAAAAAAGTAGGCATGTTTCGAAAGTACGATATGTAGGGCTGCGAGGGTTTGACCTTAGACCAGTCCGAAACAATTTTCATTGAAAATATAAAACCAATTGATTTGTTTTTTTAACTTTCAATTGAAATCGATTTAGGAAAGCTTAAAATGTATAGCAAATAGAGACAAAGTGAAATTTAAGATCTCGAAGGGTTGAAACTCAAATAGGATGCTAGTATTTGCGTTTTTTGTTCTTACAGTACTTGTACAAAATGTGTAAGATAATTATTTTGTGCCTCATGAAAAGTGCTTCTGATGACTACCTAAACGTTAATAAAATAAAAATGAAAACAATATTGTCTAGTTCACAATTTTAAAAAATTTCGGAAAATATATTTTTGGATCAGACAAAAACAGTATTTTATATTACGAATCTACACATTGAAAAAATATGAAAATTGTGTTTTCTTTGATGTGTACATTCACATAGATTTGGGGTAAAAAAGAGTGTGTCGGTTGTGCCAAAAAGCTCAATTTGTAAGAGACTCGAAAATAAGTGATTGGGTAGGACACTAAAGTCTTTTTCTATCTCTCAAAAGTAAGTGATTGGGTAGAGCACTAAAGCCAAGCTCCCCCTCCCTCTCTCAATTAAAAAGCTAAGCTAGAAAACTAGGGAAATAAATCAAGCAATAACTAAAGCACAAGCCTCACAAGTCACAAGACCCATGGCATAAGCTAGTATGTACTCCCTCCGGTCTCAAATGTAGGGAAAAAAAATTGTGGTCTCAAATGTAAGAAAAAGTCTAGTAAAATCAACCTAATAAATGCTACTATTTCAATTTTACCCTCATTAAAAGTCACATTCTCATAATTAAAAGCTACATGTTCCCATGCTGTTTCACGTTCCCATATCTCCATGAGTTCAAAAATCACTTTCTTTCAATACACGTGCACAGTAGTCCAAATTCATTTTAACCAAAAGTACCACGTTTGAGTTTTAAAAAATTTCAATGGCTGATCTTTTTGTTTCGGTAAGTGGAAGTAGTATGAAAAACTATTAGAAATTCACCATGAGAAGTTCAACGATTTTCTCCATCATTCCACGCAACAATTATTACTTAAACCCACTCCATCATTAATTATTACTAAAACATGACAAGGGCAAAATTGGAAAGTTGTACATTTTTTAACATGACTTCAATGTAATCAGAATTATATTGAGACCGGAGGGAGTAGTGGGGGCCTTGACCATTTTTTTAAGAGGCTTAAACAGAATTATATTAATCATAACAATCAGAGAATAAAAGGTGTTATCACATTCTTTAAAAAAAAAAGTGTTATCATTGGCAAGATACAAAAGTACAAAAATAAATAAAATAAAAGCACTTAAATATAACAACACAACCAACATCTAAACGGTTGAGTACTCGTTTGATAGAAATTGTGAGAGAAATCCTTAGTTTTAAATTTAATCTAATACCAAATAAAAAGCTTCTCCAAATCAACAAAAATAAAAAGCTCTCCAAATCAATAAAAACCTTTAAAATTGTCATACTTACCAAAAACAACTTATTACACCCTTCTAAATTATCCAAATTTTTTACATGGGGAAATTTTATGGAGAAGCAATTTTTTTTTTATATATATCTAGTTAAGAAATTTATATGACTAAATATGTGTATGTTGAAGATTAAATAGTTTTTTACATCTTAAATTCTTGGTTTACAAAAATTATAGGCTCTTAAATCAACATAAAATAATAATTGGACTCCATGTATTCAATACTAAGGGTGGTAATAGGTCAGACCATGTTTTGATAGGTCTGGCCCTGGCCTACGTAAAAATTTGCAAGCTTGAGTCCTGTCTATGACCTTCGTAGATCTATTTTTTTGTCTGGCCTAACCAATTTAAAAGTTTAGTCTGACCTGGAAGCTTATTTACATGGCTATTTCATATTAAAGTTATTAAATATTCTATTTTATCTACTTCTAAATAGGCTATATCGACCTTAAAACATATTTCATTATAAGACTTGTCTATTATTACAAGGCCTTAAAGCTTATTGAAAAAGTTCATTATTTGAGTTGTTTTTTGATTTATATGTTTAATATAAATTATATTTTAATATAAATATAAAATAAGTTTTATTAATATGCATAAACAAACCGATCTATCAAACTTCATAGGTTTTTTTATAGAATAAGTCTGAGACTTTTTTAAAAACATAAACCTAGTCTTTTTAATAAACAGTCGGTCAAGGTCAGCCTTTGCAATCCGATAGTACCAAGTGTCAGCTTGAATTATGTGAAGGTAACCAAAATGAGTATGTCATACTCCCTAATTTATCACCATCAGACATTGCAAAATCTAACTATAGCTATTTTTGCAATGTTGCATCATATTTATAGTGTATTTTTCCATTCCGCAATACTTCACAAAATTTCAAGAGAATGTGAAATGTTTGACCTAAGGATGTCAATGGGTATCCGCGGGTACGGGTAGTATGATATCCGTCCCCGCCCCGTTGGATAAATATGGTATCCGTACCCGTCTCTATATCTATGCGGGTATCTCTATACGGGTAATCCACGGGTATTTAGATACCCACAGATATCTGTGGGTACCCATGAATTTTTGATTTTTTTTTTGTACAAAGAAAAATTCAACTTTTAATTACTTGCAAAATTCAACTTTTAAAGATCCATATATAACATATTCCATTCAAATTTCATAATCCATACCATAACCATAATCCAACAAAAATCGGGATTCTTACATAATCCCAAGCAAATTCATCATACCATAATAGATATGATTCTTACATAATCCATGCAAATTCTTGAAGTAAAATAAAAGATAAAAACATCCAAAATCCACATCCAAACTCTTATATATATATATGTATATTTTAGTAATTTACATAATTTATTAACGGGTATGGATACCCGCGGGCACGGGTGTCATTATATCTCCATAAATTAACGGGTAGTTAAATACCCGTTTATTATATCCGTGGGTACCCGTTTAGCTATCCGCCCCGTGCCATGACGGATTTTATCCGCGGATACCCGCGGGCACGGATTTTTTTGCCACCCCTGATTTGACCACTAAATTAGTGTCACGCATGTTTGAAAAGTTATGTTCATAATGTATACATAATAAAAAACTTGAGGATGTCGAAGGTGTCCTTGGGATAATCTCGTAATTCTTACGGGGTGAAGACAATAGGGTTGGTCCTTGGATATTATTTTTTCCATTTAGTTTTCAAACATTTCACTCAGGGTTGAACTATGTCATAAGATAGATCAAATATTCGTAGTTTAACTTGTATAAGAAAAAACAGTCTTTGTTCATCGTACCTATATGATGGTATTTAAGAAAAACAGTCTTGGTTCATGCCTGCTGCATAATTCTTTGGTTTATGTAAAACAATGGAAAATGCTTATTTTTTTACGATGTTTTTACTCGTTAACAAGATCCAAGCATGTTAGTTATTTATTTGTTGGTCCAAATAGAAGTTTTAAGAAAATGGAAAAAGCCTAGTAGAACAACAATAAATGGGAAATTGTTTTTCAAGCTTCTGAAATTGCTGTTACGCATCCAAAATCCCCTCCAATATCTCCGATGGCAGTTAACTGTCTCTTGGAACAGTTGTTAACGGTCGTTGATGATATTATGAGAATTTTAGGGTGTGTGAGAGCAATTTTAGAAACCTAAAGAGCATTTTCAAAATAAATGGCGCACAAATGGTCTAACTTGGAATATTGTTTGTCTAATGGGCTGATCAACGGGCTAAGTGTCATTCAAGTATACTGGGCCTTTTCTCTAACCAAGTACTCCAAGTAGACTGTTTCTTTTTCCACCCTCCAACCTTCTGGCACACTTCATTCGAATTATAAAATCCAAAACGATGGAGTGTTTTAGAGGATATTTTAACGTGTTTATGAGGGGTATTTTACGTTTTTCGGATTATAACGGGTAATTTCCGAAATCTGCAGGATGTGCGAGAAATCAATATGGTGGAAAAATAATCTGTCTTTCAAGTGCTATCGAATTATTGGTCCTGGATCCCCGGTAACTTTGAGAAAATTTCAACTAACTAAATATTTTTTCACTTCTATATATTTGTAAAATTCATAAAAACTGTGCACAACAAATCAAGTGTTATGTTCCTAAAAAAAACAAATCAAGTGTTATGGTCAGAAAAGAATGAGAGAACTTTTATTCATAAGAAGGAATGATAGTATAATTTGTTCTCCATTTTATTTTGACGGCAAAAAAAACATAATTTGAGGGATTATAGACTACTTACAGTTAATCAATAGAACAAAATTGAAGTCACCACTTTTCCTTTCAGCACATATAAAGGCTTTCAGATCACTTTCTACATCCAATATTAAAAGGTAATTATCCTTTTTCTAAAAAGCTTGGACTAAATTCTTGCTAGTTATAATTATGGTATAGCTTTCGGAAACTTACCCCTTCAATTATGTAATCTTATATTTATGAGTACATTATAATACTAGTTTAAAAAATATAAAGACTTCAGAACAGAGACAACACGAGAGAAGATATCAAATCTAGCTAGAAGATAGAAACAAATAGTTGAAATATCTATCAAACATTGTAGGTTTTTGTTGTTTGTTGAGGGAAATACAATACAAAACATTAAATAGAGTATGTCCATACCACACAAGTATCAATCATGAGTCACAACATGTTACTAGTAAATCCAAAAAATGAAAATATGGCACTTAGCAAATTGAATTGAAGACTAACATAAACTATGAGCTTGTAAATTTAATTCAAAACTGTAGATCCTTTCAACTTAGAAGTAATCTCTTCTATAATCAATTAATTTCATACCTTATCAAAAACAAAATTTAGCCGACACAAGGAATACTTGGTTACGTTACTGCTAGCTGTCGGGGAACTTGTTCCTATTCTAATATTTTGTTTTCAATTGAGCACCAGATTCTCTGCATAAAGGACAATTAAGTGAAGTGACACATCCAGGAATTGCTCACTATCAATTTAGACAAATGAACATGTATACAAGATTAGAAGATTGACAAAATTATTGTTAGAACAATAATCTAATATAAAAAATTAAAGAAACGCAAACAACGAACACACAATGTTTTTATGTCTTCAACGGCAGAGAAGTTGTCCCAATTTATTTGTATCATCAACGATCGATTAATGTTTACAATGTACAGATTGTATTTAAATATTACGGTTCAGATTACAACTTATACAACCTTTTCACTTGTCGGCACCTTTTAGCCATACAAAACAATTTTCAATTACAAGTGAATAATGTATAATTTTCTTTTCTATTTTTAAAATTTTTCATAAACCAACGTTTATTGAAGCCAACTTTTCTCAGTATTATGTAAGTTTGGAACAAAATGTTGTGTATGTATCATAACAGAAAATATCTTGGAACAAAATGTTGTGTATGTATCGTAATAAAAAAAAAGTTTTTGCTAGAAGCCACCCATGAAAGTGTCTTTTATCAACTCACACCTTAAGGTGTGATTTACACTTTTAACAAATGCTCATAGAATAACTTGCTAAAAGACACCTTCATAAAATGTGTCTTCTAGCAAAACCCTAAAAAAAAAAAATTGTAATTCATTAGCTCACAAGCTTTTGATCTGTCAAAAAGAAAAAGCTCAAGCATTTGATTACTTAGAGAATAAGCTTTTTTTTACTGGACGAAGAGAACAAGCTTGAGCACGTGTTATGGAATTATAACTTCAGTAGCTCATTATTATGTACATAGGACTTTATTCGATAATCACAATAAACAGTGTCATTATAATGATAATAATCTTTATTCGAATCAAATGGTGTCAGTAAATTATAATTAGAATCATTGGTATGGTACTGCTACTAATGCTTAATTTCTTTTTATTTTTGGTACAACCACTGCTTAATTTCTTCCCAAAAGACCTTTAAGCTTTATCCCATTAGTGCTTATACTCAATTGTAGTACACTAGCAATGTTTTCATATGAGACATCAAAGACCCCTCAAAAAACCTGAAAATCAGTCTGAAAATGAAAACAAGTACATATACTAAAATTGGACAATGGTGACATGAATTTTGCACACCCCAAAAAAACAGCATTATGATTCCAACCAAATACTTCACACCCAATATATCTTGCTTTCACTAAGACAAATATAAGATCTCTTTCATCATTCATGTACGACTAGTTTTCCCTATCTATTCAAACAATGATAATAGTCATGTAATACCCGAACAAGATTGGTTCATTAATGGTCAAATTCAAACTAATTCGAGTACATATTTCTCAATAAAATATTACGTAATTATTTTTATATTTACCAATAAATTTACGTATCAAGTATCAACCACTGAATCCAACCAAGGTAAGCAATTACGTATGCTGCAATCTGTATCATATATGCACTCATGTCAAATAAAATAAAATATTATGCTTTATTGTAAACACAAGTGTTAACATGGTATCCCTAAAATAACAAATAAAAAATATTGACATATAACTCGGCTGACAATACTAATATTATTAGGGAACTTTTACGGTACACTCACAAAAGTGAAGTGTATTGGTACTCTTCCTTCCTAATTTTATAAATAATGATCATTTTTTATGTAATAAATAGCTATTTGTCAATATTTATATTTTATAGAACATCATTTCATAAGAAAAAGCATCATTTCGTTGTTTAGAAGAATCATAGTAATTTTTTAGTAAAAAATAATCAATATTCTCAATTATAAGTGATAAAAATTCAGAAAAAGTTAATTTTATTTCGTTGACACTTTTGATGAATAAGTTAATTTTACCTACACGTGTTTATCTGGATTTAAACCCAAGACATTTCAAATTGTGTTTTAGCATTGATTGCCAACTAACAAAAATAAGTAGGAGAAACGTATAGAAAACACATCAAAAAGCGTTAACGTATAAATAGTTGTATTGTACAATTCTATATACGTGTTTTGTACTAATATATATAATTTTGTGACCACAAAATTCAAGTAATTATTATTACACCAACGCCGCTTCTACACGTCCTACTGTTATTCTCTATGTACTTCTACACAAACAGAATTTCCAGTCACAAGAAAAGAATAACTACTCCGTCTCATCACACGTGCAATAAAACCCCACACGTGCGTGTCAGAACTCATCAAATGAAACACTATTCTTAAACTCCGACGACGGTGACCGTAACGGCGACGACGGCAATTTCAGCTTTTCAAAATAATCACTTATATCCACTCCACCAAATTCACCCGCCGTTAAATATCCATCGTCTCTCGACGGAATAAACGGTGGCCGTTCAACCTCCGTTAACATTTCCCATTTTACCCCTCTAAAAAACTCATGCTCTTTTATCTCATCAGCACCACCAACATAACCCAAACGCTTCAGCGGATCCTTCTCTAACAACTGTTCGATCAAATCCATTAACGACGTTTTCCTTCCAACAAATTCAAGCTTCTTGAAAAGCACGTTTGAAAAAGTTTCTTTCTTATTCTTCCCCTTAAACGGTGTTTTCCCATACAACATCTCGTAACTCAATATTCCAAGAGCCCAAAAATCAACGGCGAATTCATGTCCGTCGCCGCGGATTACTTCCGGGGCGACATACTCCGTTGTACCGACAAAGGAGTTAGACTTTTCACCGTCGGAGAAACTCAATCCACGACGACTCACCGGACTAATTCGACGATTGAGTGGAATTCTCCATCGCCTAGTTTTACGTTGAGATTCGTGGTGGATTCTGTTATCTTCGACGGTTAAAGTTCTAACCGTTTTGTGTGAAAGTTTACGTGAGAGATCGAAATCAGTTAACGTGACGTGGCCAGATTGTTGAATAAGAACGTTTTCTGGTTTAAGGTCACGATAAGCTATGCCCATGGTATGAAGATGTTCAAGAGCGCAGAGAATCTCTGCTATGTAGAAACGGATTGCTGTTGTTGAGAAGACGCGGTCCGTTTGCTGGTAACGGAGGGCATTCAGATCACCTCCTGGGCAATAAGGAACGGCCCAACCAATTAATTGAGTCGTTTCAAAGTTGCCCAGGAGAGATGGGAGAAATGGATGTGATAAAGTGGATAAGACGTCGATCTCCCAACGGGCTCGACGTTCGGCATCGTGTGTGGAGGATTTATCGACAACTTTGAGTGCCATGGTGTTGTTATTGTTTTGCTGGATGAGGAAAACGGTTCCGATTGCACCTTTGCCTAAGATTTTGAGTGGTTTGAGGTTGTTGAGGTTAAGGTCTTGTGTACTAGGTGATGTTGGTGAATCCATTTTCTGTCTTGAGTGAGATAGAGAGGTGAAGGTTGGTTTGAGAGACAGATAGTGAATTTAGAGAGATATAAGGTTGTGATTGTTCCCATTTGGCTTTTATAACACTTCTTTTTATCTTTTTGTGTTTTTTGTTTTTTTCTTTCTCTTTTGTTTTGCTTTCTGTTTCTTACTGTGTCGCTAGTTGCTTAGCCTTATAGGGTATCCTTTGGCAACGTTTTCTTTTTCATTTTCTATGATAATGTAGAGATGAGTAGACTTCAATTATAATTTCATCCATATAAAGAATATCATTGTTGAGGTATGTCGTGCCCTTAACAAGTCTCATGATCAATTTGACCTAAATTTGTTTGAAGCAAAATAATGAACATTTTTTTGAGGTAAACATTTATGAAATTACCTTTAACAAATGCTGTTGTGACAATATATAAAGGCCTTCCATGTTGAATGAGACAATTGAGGCCAATGTATATTATTATAAGTCCATTCACATTGGTGAAGTCTTAACCATTTAAGATCCGATATCTAATATGTACCTCTAATGTAGAATTTTTTATTTTGGGTCTCTTAAGACACATGGTCTCACTTAAGACTTCAATGCTTAAGTAACCCCACATTATTTTTTCTTAAAATAATCATTTTTATTGTATTATTGTTTTGCAATTGTAATTTATCTTAGCTTTTTTTAATGTTATTTAATATTTAATGACCGTTGCTTTTTTTTTTACTGTTGGCTTTTCATTGCTTTGTGTATACATATATTGATTTAACTTCATGTATGTCGTATGTCCTGTTCATACCATAGAATATATTGATTTATCATCATTTTAAATAATTTGTAATTCTTAATATTTGACAATATTATTATTAATTATTTTTCAAACTTTAATTATTTTTCAAAGTTTTAATAAACTACGTTTGATATAAATTTTGTAACTTTACATTTTAATCAATTTAATATTATAAAATAGATAATAGTGTTTTAAATAAATAGTTATTGGTGAGACCCTTTTAGACCTTTTGTTAGAGGGTCTCCAATGAAGTGGTTGAGTACCTATTAGGTACTATTATTAAAAAAAAATAAAAAGTGATATACCTCACAATTGAGTGTCTCCAATGTGGATGCTCTAAACTAAAAATAATGCACTTTCGCAGGTAACATCAAATTAAAGTACATTACTTAAAAAAATTAAATTAATGCATATAAATACATTTTTGAAATAAAAAGTAAATAAGAAATTTAACAAATGAAAAATCATGTTATTTTATAAGAGTTTTCATTAAATTTTTACGAGTACTCGACTTGATGACTTACGTTTAATTAATATTTCTCTCATGTTGTGGGTTTGTTCAGTTGATAAAATAAAAACTACAAAATAAACCAAACTATGCGGTTGAGTCAAAAAATGATCTAAATATATCCGAACCAAACATAATTTTTATGATTTTTGTTTTGGATTAGTTTGATTTGGTTTTATGATTGATTGATTCAATTTTGAACCCCATAAAAATATGCCCACGTTTGCAATATTACAGTAGCTTATTGTAATTTTGTTTAGCTCACTAAACAAGCACTAGTTAGTGTTGTTGTTAGCATAACTAGAAAACAAAAAAAGTTGACTAAATAATTGTAGTTAGTTACCTATCTCACATATACACGATACTTATAGTACATGAATCAAAGGATTAATATTATTTTACCTAACTCGAGTACAAATATTCATTTGATTAGTCATGACTTCTAACTTTGTTTTGACAAAATATGTGTCTAAAAACTAAGACACGAAGAAGAAGAAAAAGCACTTGAAGAGATTTTTATTTGATAAATATAATTTACAATAAAAATATAATATTATTTGACACTATTGCTTATATATAATATACCCAACTATAATAATATCTAAGAGAAGTATTGAGATAACATAATAGCCATTTTTACAAAGGGGGAGCAGTTGTTGATTTCAAGAAGAGAAACCATATTATGAATGTATGTAATCACACGTGTGAGACCCATAAAAAACACTTATTTAACAATAATGCCAACTTGCCAAACAAAATGACAAAATGAATTGGTCGTACGGTAATCACATGGGCACCCCTATATTTCTAAGTTTGTATTTCTTAATGGCAAAATGTATTAAAAAAAAGAAGCAATAATTCATGTAGAACGTGAACGTGCACTTTCTATGCATAACACTCGATGTTGGGACCTTTTGTGACCTTGTCATTTACTAATCCATTCTTTTATATATTTGCTCTTCTTTCTTGTATTAATAAAACAGGACATTTCACTCACCCTTCATCATTTCATCATGCCACTTTAAATTCTCAAAATGCTTAATATTGAGACACCGTGCTTACTCCATTTACATTGCATATTGTCATATTGACTTTTTATTGTGAAATTTCAAATTTAATTACTTGATTATGTTTTGCATTTATAGGCTTCCTTTTACTTAGCACTCATATGATTCTTTGAAATAGAAATCCACTAGTAAAATAGGTATTTTGTTCTCTTTACCCTTTAATAATTTTTTGTTAGCATCAAAATTTTCTAAACCAAAAAAATATTGCATATTGCTTTTAAATTTCTTAGTCATGAACTCGGGTAACCACACAAGTTGAAGATGAATAGTGTTGCCAAGTGCCAACGAAAGACAAAGCAATAAATGTTGTGTGACATTTCACATGTTCGTTGTTCTTGAGTCGTAAGTCACTATAGGTACGAATTAATTTTGTTAATTCATTGGTCGTATATCATTTTTTTAATATAAATTCATTTTTAAATTATTTAATTTTTTTAAATTAATCTTTAATTATTACCGATAAGAATATTTGAAGATGAGAAGTTGAAGTTAACTTCGAAGACATCCGATAAAATTGGAACGATACATATATAAAATGATATTTTAGGTACATTTATGTACAATATACACGTGTTAAATACATTATAGAATTTTTTTAATATATATGAAAATTACAAATGACAATTATAAAAATTGACGTAAAGAGTAGTACATATATAGATCGATCAACAAAAATTGAAAACTTCATCGAACCATATTTTAATGATTTTTTTTTTTTTTACATTTCCTCTTTGGAAAATTGCTTACACCCATATTAGATTTCAATTTCTTTTTGAAACCAAGTCCTAACAACATATATAAATATAAATTTAAAACTTGTTTATTTTATTATTAGTATGAGATCTTGTATTAATTCATACTAAATCATATGTCATTTTAATCTTTGAATAATAGTTGGCTTTTAACTAAACACAACTAAATTTAAATTAAACACAACTAAACCTCATAAACCCCTTTGCTAAACACTACAAAAGAAACGGTCAATTAAATAATCTAGATGCATGGAGCCATTGCCATATTGACGATCCATTAGGTGGATGCTTAATTAGTAATGGCTTCATTGTCAAAAGTGTGGGCTTTATGCAAACATAAAAGATGTTGAAATAAATAAATTGGACTGTGGTTATTTAAAATAAATCTAGGGTAGACAAGTGGTGGACACGATGATTATGCTTCCTTTAACACTAACAACAAATTTGCTTTTGGTTTGCAAATGTTATAGTTGAAACTGTGAATTTGAGGAGAAAGATATATATTTACAAATGAAACAACCTTACGTATAAAACAAGTTATTTTAATTTATTTAAATCCTTCAAATTTGTTCAATTGACAAATTATTAAATATAACGTGGAATCGTGACCTGGGTAGAATTAGGTGATCTTCCATTGGATCTAAATCCTTGATAATTTACCTACCGACTGTACAAAAAGGTATAGAGAGAGCAGTAGAGGAATAATGCCTTCAACCTAAAGTTGTTTTGGTGGTTCAATTCGTATTACTTACTTTTAATCGTGTTATATATACTCTTAATCATATTGTATATGCCTTCAACCTACAGTGGGACTGGGATCTGATTCCAAAGTAGATATATCACAACCTCTTCTCATACATGGCTAAGATGCTCTCTGGATTTCTAAGGATATTATGCTTTTACATTTTCTCTATACCTTACTTCTATTGTCCACAAATAATTTTAGATCATATATTATCTTAAATTTTGTGGTCGAGTCTAATAATAATTCACAAAATTGGTTTATGAGATGATGACTGATAACTTCTCCTAGTTATAAACACTTATTATTCAAACCATATCACTTCTAATCTGATAAAATGAAGTAATTTTTTAATAATTTTAAACTTTTTAGACCAAATTGTCCCAGAAAAAATTGACATAGGAACCTAAATATAAGTTGAAGACACTAAGACAATTCAAGCACCACCCAATCTACATACAGATCAAAAATATTAACGAAATATCGTTTTTATTGTCTAGTGCTAATGTGGACTCCACGTGTTTTGTGAGGGAGTAAAAATGCGCCTTCATTCAATAAAAATTATTAGGATGTAACTTGTATCCTAAGGGCACATGTTAAGGAATAAAAAAAAAACTATGTATCGAAAAACATAACATTTTAATTTTTAAGAAGTTGAATATACGACTTTTGATGCGTATATTTTGTAATGAATTTTTTAACATGTGTCATTGAACATACATTTGAGAATCTTCAAAATAAACAATACAAATGACATATCAAAATCAAATTCAAAGGAAAAGTTACATGTGGTAATATTAGATTGAATCATAAAATTCATAATCCAATCACACCATTTAAG
>Ga0228710_1008607_pt1 | contig 14573 bp, 11 predicted proteins | sample MedpolnodulmetaG_FD_177995 | JGI IMG/M metagenome (GOLD analysis project Ga0228710, IMG submission 177995) | Root nodule microbial communities from Medicago polymorpha collected in Santa Monica, California, United States - pink nodules | ecosystem: Host-associated > Plants > Roots > Nodule...
AACAGGTACAATATGTTGTTTTTATACCCAATAAAAAACAGGTGTCGTATCTCAAACTTACAACACCCGATGATATAACCCCGGCAAAAAACAGGTCTTAAATCTCAAAAAAACAGGTTTTGTATCCTTGATTTGCACTAGTGAAATATTAAAGTTTTATTAGGGTATAAAAAGAGATTGATCTAAGTGATATGAGATTTGGACCCGTAGACAAATGCTCAGGAATTTGATCCTTATGTTGTGTATGGATAAAATTTGGTTGTGAGGAGAGAATCTCATTTGCTTGTACCACAAGTTTTAAATGAGGATTAGTCACTTGAACAATGATAAAAACTTGTACCTATAACAAAATGAAATCCAAAAAATATTATTCGAATATTTTCTTTGTTGATAAATTATAAATTAATCAACAAATGATTTAGAAATAATTGTTAGCGCAACATGGATTGTTTGCTTCACAAGTAATCAATGTTGTGAGAAAATTGAGAGAGAAAAAGAGATATAAATGTGATTGTAAACTGTATTCTCAATAGTTGTGAAAGTTTGAGATTACATGTTTACATACTACTACTTATGTGACTTACTTGCAATACAAGTAATCAATCAAAACTAACTAACTCTAAGTAGCTAACAAACTATTTTAATTACTTTTATTTTGCAACTAATTGAATTAAAATACAACACTAATCAAGAAATGGCGTTCTCAGACCTTCGTTCCCATATAAAGTTCTTGCTGGATAATGGACTTTGGATCATAAGGATAAGGATTGGGTTTTAGCCTGGTCTTGAACAATAATAATCCACTGTCCTAACAACTAAAGATCTAAAAGGGAGCTCCACTTTTTTCAATCCTCCACAATAATTCGAAAAGAGTGGAAACGATTGAGTGATAGAAGCACTTGAGATGCCAGTTTGAGCTTATTTTGAGCTTATGAAAAATAGTTTATGTAAATAAATAAGTTTTTATTTTAATTTATAAGCTCTCACTAACAAAAATTGTATCTTCATAATCAAATTTTTCATAAACTACCTTAAAAACTTATAAATAATTTTCATAAACTACCTTAAAAACTTATAAATAATACACAAAAACTTATTTATTTGCATAAGCTGTTTTATATAAAATAAGCTAATCCAAACGGGCCCTAATTAGTAGTAAAAGTTTAGCCATATACACATTAGTCACAATTGAATAAAAAATTTCCCATAAATAAATAGAAATAAATTTTGATAATAAAAAATATCACGACAAAAAGGAAATTAGGGTTCTTGCTCCTACATTAATCTCATATATCATTATGGTGGGGAAAATATCTTCTCTCTAGGAAACATCCGTAGTGGAAAATATCTATATCAGCCGGTGGCAAACGTTTAGAACATTGAAGTCCAGAAAGATTTTTCACTTTCTTTTCAATTACTACTACTACTATTTGGTCTGGTCAAGGACAGCAGCTGACATAATTAGATATGAAAATTAAAGAACCGTGAGTTGTAGGTCATGTCCGTATTGCATTCAGCGTAGAGGCATACCCCAACACCAATGACAGAGATTTTCCAGATAATATAGGCCCCATTATAAATAAATAATAATAGTAATAATAATCTTAGGGGTGAAAACTTAAGACAAAGCTCCACCAATTCACTTTAAAAAGTAAAGTGAATATTAACCGTTCTTCCACCAATTCACTTTAAAAAGTAAAGTGAATATTAACTGTTCTGGACCGGTCCAAGGCCAACCGCACGTTGACACGTGGCCCATAATATATACACCACCTTAAGCTTTGTACTCAAAGGAGCACACCAACTTGCGTGCACCGTACCACACAGGAATGCGCCCTCGCACGAGGATCGTCGTACACGTGTCCTTCCCTGTTCCTAATCACACGCCGCATAACCTGGAGACAGTTATAACCAACGCGCGTAAGGGTGAACTTGCTGCACCCTCAAGGTACACATCACTTTTCGCAACACTTCTTACACACTCTTTCTCAGTTCCACTACTGACTTGAGCGTTGGAGTGCTAACGTGCATATAGGCACCTTCGTTCCACCGCGAAGACTCATCGCCACAGTGCCGGAAGCCGTTACTGTTACATATGAGCATTCTCTGCCACCGTTGCTACTCAACCGTTGTCACCGAAAAATCATTTGGTGCTAGAAGGAGGGGATCGTTCGCTAACCGCCACGGTCCAACGATACTCGACCATAACAATTTTCTGTTACATGCATCTCCGCTGTAACCATTTTCAGTTAGACGTTCCCCCACTGCAACGGTTAACAGTTACCGCTCCTCTCTCCAAAGTAATGGCTTGAACTCGCAGAAGAACCATCGCAAGTCGTTCCTCCACCTCTCAAGCACAACGTTCAACGATCCAAATTCTCCAAAGTCGAATGGTCCTGATTCTCGAACCGGTGAATCGTGAAGAAGGCGATGTTATCCTCGATACTACGACTGGTGTTCATGCTACAACTGCTATGAACGCAACGACACTACCTCCACCTCCTCCGCAGCCGGAGGACGCTTCTCCGTCTCCGGAGGCGAACGAAGTCCTCACGAACCTGGTGAATTTGCTCCGTCAGTAGAACGACAGACTCGAACACGTAGAGAAGAATCGGGAAAGGACTCTGACGGTAATTGTAACAACCCGTTTTTCGCTAGAATTATTTTAATTATTTATTATATGTTTTTATATGTGCTTGTATGTGATCATTTGTCTTTGTGAGTATTTTATTCGGGATTAGTGGGTTTTTGGCCTAGAAGGGTATTTTAGTCATTTTTAGACTAAGGGATATTTTTGTCATTTGGCGAGTAAGGATAAATTAGTCATTTTATTAAGAAGTTTGTTTTTGGTGTTTTAGTGAGAATAGTTATTTTCACTAAATTACTAGTGAGTTTGGGTAATTATTTAGATACGGTAATTATTCGATATTTTGACAGTTTAAGTGAGTAGTAACTTTTGAAAATTAGTTGGTAAGAATGTTAAGCCCATTATGACAATTAAACACCTAGCTCAATTGAGAGGTGGTATATAAACATAACTCTTGTGAGAAATTAGGTTAAGCCTTTCATTATTTCATTTCACAAAAACATAAGAGGTAGAGAGAGAAAGTAGATCACAAGAGGAAAGAAGAGGGAGCTAGAGAGAATCTTGGGGTTTGAAGAGGTAGGAGCTAAATTGAAGCTTAAGCTAGTGGATTCAAGAGCTAGAGGTAAGGTGGATAGATCATTTTCATTAATTAAGCTATAAGTTCATCTTTTCAATTATGGGTCTAAGTGTTTGTGTTATTTGTGACTTTTGTGATTTTTGATGATGAATTTCGTGCTCTTAATTAATATGTAATTATGGGTATGTTAAACTTCATCAATTTGTTATGTTATGTGCTTAAACTTCATAGTTATTGTTGGTGATAAGTTGTTTTGGTGATTTTTGCTTAATTGAGTGTAAATCGTGAATAGGTGAGTGATCATTGTTGAAACATGTTTGAATTCACTTCATAAATGTTTATACATGAATGTATGTTGATGGGGGTTTGAATTGGTATGGTTGTTTGTGAAGTTTGCATGAAAAATGAGAAAAATGTGGGTATTGGTGTAAAATGAACATAATGATGATTTCGATGAGAATTGATGTTATGATTCCATGTTTGTTGTTGTTTTAAATGCCTTTTGATGTATAGTAAATAATGAACAACTTTTGGGGACGAGTTTGGGTCAAAGAGGATCAAAGACGGATATTTGTGGTGAAAATTGGTGGGTTCCCAAGTGGAAACCCAAAACAGGGATCCATGTTCTGGTGCAGCTTGACATGCGAGCTTGTGGCGAGCAGGTGGCGAGTTGCCCAGTTCAGCACCCTTGTTTTGGGTTGTTCCGAGTACTTCGGGGCCGATCCGGAATTTCCTAAATGATTCTTTTGATGTATTTAATTGTTGTCATGCTTTCTGAACCTTTGGAAAATTCAAATGAATTGGATTGAACTTGGTTTTGTGAATCGAATCAAAAGCTTTTTGAAAACTGTTCAAAAACACGAATTTTCCGAAAATCATTTTTCTCAAGGGAAAAGGGCAGGTTAAAGTTGATTACTGTAATGTTGATTTTTAAAAATGGTTATGGATTGTTTACATGAACTTTACCTTGGTTTTGCTTTGAAAATGGGATTCTTTTGAAAAATGATAAAATTAGACGAACTTAGTGAAATTTTGAAATTAATCGGAAATGGCCTATGATGCATATATGCATAAGCTACGTGATCATATGTGAGTAGTCCATATCCTTTGTTGAGGTGTTTGAACATGTATACCTTGTTTTGTTGAATTACTTAGAAAATGTTGAAAGTTGTGAAATTAGACGAACTTTGTTAAAATGTAGTCTCATAACCGGATAAATTGTAATTGGTTTCATACTTAAGATGATATGTTAGAATAAGAATGAATCAATGTTGATTTGTTGTTTAATATGATGAATATCATGATGTGATTAGATGTTTGTCTTTTATGTGAAATGTGATTTTGAAACCTTGATGTTTCTTTGAGGTGATTATTGTTGATGGTGAATATAATGATGATTTATTTATGGTGGTGAATTCTTACATGCAAATTGGTGATAATATTGATGGTGTTCGCATGTATGAAAAATGTCAGTGTTTATGTTGGTGATTGGTTGTATGAACGTATGCATTGTTGAGTCATATGTTCATGCATTCATAAGTGTTCATAGGAGATGATTAGAGACGGTGTTTATGATACGATCTCGTATCAAGAGGCGATGTTTTGAGGTGACAACCTTGACGATGACTGGTACCACATGCATATAAAGTCGTGTCTAGTAACATTGCATAACTTGACAGGTGTCATACTTGCTTATGTGCTCGATGAATAATTGCATTGGTGAAACATTGGTGAATTATATATACTTGGTGAAATCTGGTGAAGATGTGAAGATGTGAAAATGTACTTGTGTATTAATATACTTGTAAGCTTGGTGACTATTAATGATTTTGAGTTGTTGTAAATGATTTGTTTGAGTGTTGTTTAATCATATGAAATTAATTATGTCTGCCTTATTCTTATGAATGGGTAGACGGTGTGCATGATTAGTTGCTTAGCTTTGCTTGATGAGTTCCTTTGGAGCTACCTCGTCTTTTGCTTTCAGAGTCTTAGTGTCTCAGGCTCTGATTAAGGGTGTATGTCTGTTATTTACATTTTTATGACTTGTTGAGGATGGAGTTTTATTTTGGTGATGTATTATGATTATGAGACATGGCTATTCTGGAGATTTTATGTACTTGTTGATGAGATGTCATGACATTATTTCCGCTGCGATGTTTTTGAGAAAAATTATTTATGCACGTTTTGGAGTTATAGAAGGAGTCGCATCTAAATCCTTTGTATGATTTGTATTATTTGCGTGATTTATTACTTTAAGGGTCTAGGGTGTTACAGCAATCACCATGCAGAGCGAAGAGGCTCAACGAAGCAAACGCAGGGCAACACTTTTGACGATGGACAACGTAACCTCCGCACCGGTGGACCGCCAAAGAAAAGGCAAGAAACCTCCCGATGATTCAGACTGAGGAAGTAGCAGTCCACTTCCGCATCATTCGGAACATTACAAGCCTTTGAAATGCCACGGTGAGAAAGATTCTCCTCCATACCACAGTCGGTCGAAGGAAAGGGATTATTCTCTATAACACCATCACAGGAGCCGCCACAAGGGACCTTTCACCAAGAAAATAGCGGAATATTCAGTTCCCTGCGCTTTTGCAAAGCCACCAAAGCTCGAAACCTATGATGGAACAGCAGATCCAGACGAGTATGTAGAACACGTGGACACTATTCTCGATTACCATCGGGCGAGGGGCACGGTCAAGTGCAAACTATTCGTCTTAACGCTAAAGGGTGCCGCCATGACCTGGTTCAAGGGCCTACTGGACAACTCTATCGATTCGTGGGGAGAGCTTTGCTGTGACTTTACCTCCCACTTCACCGCAAGGCGGAAGCGGCTGAATACCATGGAGGCCTTGAACGCTATCGTCCAGGACGAGAAAGAAACTCTTATGGAATACGTTGAGCACTTCACTCGGGAGGGCGTGCAAGTACAGGGCGCCCACGACAGGTTGAAATGATTCATATTCAAAAGCAACCTCCGTGAAGATTGTAAGTTCAAAGAAGAGTTAAGGATTCAAACGGCCAAGGACATGAATGACCTCCTGACGCGCGCCTAGCCGTACATTACGAAGAAAATAAGTTGGCGGAGGAGACACTTAAAAGCAAATAGTGGAGCAAAGCGGGTAATGACGGGCGTCGTAGCGACAACGAGAAAGCTATAGGCTCTCTCCCTCACCCCAGAGACTACACCCCGTTGAACGCATCTAGAGAAACCGTCCTCCGAGAATGCTACACCACAGAATTCAAGGAGACAAGCATCAAAACGTCGTAGTCGTTGAAAGAGTCAGCAAGAACCGACAAGGCCAAATACTGCCGTTACCACCAGAGTTAGGGCTATGACACAGGTGAATGCTACCAACTCCAAGAAGCAATCGAAGAGTTGATAAAGAAAGGGAAATTAAGCCGCTTCATCGACAAAGGAAGCCGGAAGGGTTCACCACAGAAATCCCTGAAAAAGAAATACTCCTCAGAATGGGGTGAGTCCCCACCAAGAAAGACACAGAACGCCGCCGATAGAGACCGAGCAGACACGGACAACGACAACGGATGTGAAAAACACGGAGGCAGGATCTTCGGGGCAATAGTGGGCTGGTTCTCTGCACCAAACGATGCACTGAGGAGGTCGGCCAAAAGGAAGATGGTCGAATTAAGGGAGACACACGGGGTGTCCCAAAGGGCGGCCAAGAAAAGGCCATTATAAGGTTTCACGGACAACGAGAAAGTGAATGGAGTGTCTAACAAAGATTTACCGCTCATCATCTTCGTGGGCATTCGAGACCATGACGTCACGAGGTGCCTAGTGGACGAAGGAAGCTCCATCGACATTTTGTACCAAGATGCCTTTGAGAAATTGGGCTGAAAAGATAGGATTTGGAGCCCTACGATGACACCGACCTTTGCGGCTTCAACAAGACAAGCACACGCCCATGGGGATACATCACACCATACGTAACCTTTGAAGAAGAAATGGACGAACGAACGGTCGAGACACCCTTCCTAGTAGTACCAGTCGTATCCATCTACAACTGCATATTAGAGCGCCCCACCTTAGCGGCGCTCGACGCAATCTCGTCAACGGTCCACTTAAAGATAATGTACCACAACAGGAATAGAGACGTTGCAACGATCTACGCGGATTTGAAGGGGGCTGCAAGATGTTACAAGGCTTGGGGAAAGTTACTCGCACCACAATCGGTGTCAGTCCTAGAAGGAGCAGGGGGAAACTTATGGCGCCCCATTCCGAGTTGCGGTAACGTCGACCTAGACGCCCGCCAAGAGAAAAATGCCCCAAGGGCAAGAAAGGGCAAGAGATGCCTTTTCCCTTGGAAGTGAAACTACCCTTGGAGCGCCATACCCGCGACGGTGAGTTCAAATCCGTCTAGCTGGACGACAACCCGGCCAGGAAGGTCAAGATTGGGGCCAACCTACCGCCAACAGTAGAGAAGGACAAATTGAATCTCTGCGAGCCAACGCCGACCTTTTCGCATGCTCCCCCGAAGAGATGCAGAGATAGACCACAGTGTCGCCTGCCACAGAGTAAACGTGAACTCGGAGGCTAAGCCCATAAGCCATAGGAGGCACCATCAATCTCCGGAAAAAGCACAGGCTGCCAAAGAAATAGTAGAAGGACTTTTACAAGCCAAATTTATCTCTGAAATCAATTAAACTCAATGGCTCTCCAACGTGGTCCTTGTGTAGAAGGCAAGCAGGAAATGGCGGATGTGCGTCAACTACATGGACTTAAACAAAGCTTGCCCGAAGGACGCATACGTGCTCCCCAACAAGGACAAGCTAGTAGACAACTCCTCTAGCTACAAGCTATTGTCCTTTATGGACGCTTACTCCGGCTACAACCAAATCCCCGTGGAAAAAAAATGTCAAAAAACACACGGCTTTCATGACTGAAGGCGCCAACTACATGTAAAATGTCATGTCTTCAGACTGCGGAACACAGGCGCCACTTTTCAAAGGATGATGAATAAGGTTTTCAAGAAGGGGATATGGGACATGCTCGAGGTATACATGGATGAGATGATAGTCTAATCGGCCGAAGAATCCCATCACAGACGTCACTTAGAGGTTGTGTTCACACGCGTGCGCCAGTACATCATACGCCTCAACCCAAAAAAGTGCACTTTCGGAGTCACGGAAGGAAAATTCTTGGGGTTCTACCTAACCGAGAGGGGGATCGAGGCCAACCCAGACAAATGTCGCGCAGTCCTGGAAATTGAACCCCCATCATCGAAAGAACGAATCATGAAGCTGAATGGGGTGCTGACAGTTTTTGGTAGATTCATCTCCTGATCCGCCCAGCACGCACTTCCATTATTTAGACTCTTACGGAAGGAGGCAAATTTCGAATGGACGCATAAATGCGGAGAGGCGTTCGACAAGTTAAAGAACATCCTATCGCAATCCCCCGTCCAATCTAGGTCGATGGCAGGAGAAACCCTATACCTCTACTTGGCGATCTCGACAAAAGTGGTCAACGTCGTTCTGGTGAGAGAGATAGGGACTAACTAGAACCATGTCTACTTCTGCTCGAAAGCCCTAGCGAGACTGGAGACCCGTTACCAAAAGATTGAGAAGGTGTGCTCGTTCTCATGGTGGCCACCAGGAAACTGAGAAGATATTTTATAGCCTATTCCATCATAGTCTGAACCGACCAGCTGCTCAAGCATGTACTGTTTCGCCAAGATTTGGCTGGAAGGATGACTAAATAGTCGATAGAAATTTCTACGTTTGACATAACCTTCGAGGCAAGAAAGGCATTAAAAGACACAAACGTTTGCAAATTTCACAGCAGAGTTTACTCCACCCACGGCCAAACCATGTTCAAAATGGACAATATTTACTGACGGATCCTCCAACACGAGAGGCGGAGGAGCGGGTGTCATCCTCTAAAACACATAAGGATTGGCAGTGGAATTGTCCCTCCAATTCGGATTTTTGGCGACAAACAACCAGGTGGAGTACGAAGTTATGATAGCAGAGTTCAACCTAGCTCGAGAAATGGACGCCCGAGAAGTTCATGTGAAGATAGATTCTCAACTGGTAGTGTCCCAAGTGAAGGGTGAGGCACAAGTGAAGGACGCCCTCCTGCATAAATACTTAGCCATGGTCAAGGAGAGAATTGGCAACTTCGACTCAGTAGAAATAATACACATCCCAAGGGAGCAATACAAGACGTCGGACGTACTATCCAAACTGTCAAGCACAAGGACAAACAAAATAAACCATTCCTTCATACAAGACACGCTGGAGAAACCCAGCTACGGGACAAGTGCAATCAAGGTGGCCATGGCTGAACCCGCCCCACGAACATGGATGACACCAATCAAAGCATACATTGACGAAGGAAAGCTCGCGGATGACCCACTGGAGGCGAAGACGATAAAACGAAGGGCTTGCAAACACACGATCATTGAAGAGTGGCTCTTCAAGAGAGGATTCTCCAGCCCCCTCTTGAAGTACCTCAATCCTGACGAAGCATTATACGCGCTGGAGGAAGTACACGAAGGCATCGTCGACCAACACTTGGGAGGGCAAACCCTGACTAGAAAGTTACTGATAGCGAGTTTATATTGGCCCACGATGATGAGTGACTCGATGGAATATGTGAAGAAGTGCGACAAGTTCCAAAGGCTCGGAGGCGTATTCAATGCACCATCATCCGAGCTTGGCGCCCTCACTACGGCATTGCCTTTCGTCAGGTAGGGCATTTACCTCCTAGGGCCATTCCACAAAGGAGCCGGGTAGGTGAAATTTCTGATTGTAGTTGTGGGCTACTTTACCAAGTGAATCGAGGCAGAACCATTGGCCATGATAACAGCAACAAATGCAATCAAGTTCTTCATGAAGAATATCATGTCCAAGTTTGGCGTTCCACAGGATGTGATAACCGATAACGGGACACAATTTGCAAACAAAAGAATGAGGGAAATCCTGAAGAAGCTGAACACTAAGCAGCACTTCACTTCGGTAGAGCATCCCTAGACAAACAGAAAATTAGAATCCACCAACAGGGTCATACTGATGGGGTTGAAAAGAAGGAAAAAGGAAACCTTCACACTTTTTGTGGGCGTACCGCACCACACCACACTCAACCATGGGGGAAACCCCTTTCCGCCTCACCTTTAGGACGGAAGTTGTGATACCGGTCGAAGTAAAAGAACTAAGTTGGAGGACAGCACACCCGCTCGACCATACCGCCAACGCCGAAGCCACTCTAGAAGAGCTGGATTTCATCGACGAGTAGAGAAACTTTGCCTCCATGATAGAAGTCTCCATCAAACAAGCTACGACCACCCGATATAATAGGAAAGTGAGGCCCAGAGACTTAGATCTGGGAGATCTCGTCCTCCGTCGGGTGGACATGGGTAACAAGAACGACCAGGAAGGAAAGGGGGCGGCAAATTGGGAGGGATCGTACAAGGTAACCGCCAGCACAGGGACCAGCGCCTACATCCTCGAGTCGCTAGACGACCTCCCAATCCCCAAGGCATGGAATGCAGAGAAACTCAAATGCTATTATAGCTAAGCACTGGTAGTCTCATTTCAACTTTGCAGTATGCCTTAATTCGACAAGTATAAATCATTATAAATATATATTATGAACACTAATAAACGGGCGTATTTCCCAAGAGGAAGCATGTTAGTTGCAAATTGTTCTTTGTTTCATGATTAACAGGACTCAATGCCGCAAATGAGGGAAGCACCCTCGTGGAGGGTCAAGGCTTATGCTTTTATGTGGAACAAAAATCTTGCATTCGTCGCAGGACCCAACTTAAGGCCGAGCCACCCCAGGGTAGAGTGTCTCACCCCTAAACACCCTAAAGGGGGAACTAAGCCTTGGTCGTATGTGTTCCCTTAGGCGGCCAATTAAGCATAAGGCAAGCTTCATCCTTGGAAGAAGACCTTCCAACACGATGACCTCAGCTTCATGGTTGTAGCTGGTAGACCCGTGGTCTCGACGAGCAGAAACGCGAGTAAAGCTCGGCCTCTCTTTGGGGGTCCGGTATTAATGCATCCAATAATACCGGAACCTCCGGGGCAGCGGGGGGCACCTCCAAAACCTCCGGGGGTCGGAAACGCAGCGGCGAAGAACGGGACCGTTGTTGCCGCGAAGGGTGTCGAGGCTGATAGGAAGATAAATGGCGGAGAAGCGGTTAGGTCTTCTTGATCGCAGAAAAGCTTCTTGGCGGGGTTTTTTGGGGGGCTCTCTCTTCTTTCTTTTTTTTTTATTTTTCTTTTTTCTGGTATGCCGCTCCGCCAGCAAGGAGTGCCACGCACGAGCGGAGCGAAAACTATGGACAGCAAAGAAGGCCTTCTAAGGCGGACTCTGGCTCTTTCATTTGTAAGAGTCCTCCTTAGGCACGAGATTGTCCGATGAAGGAGAAACTTGCTGGTTGCCGAGGACAAGAGGGAAGAACCCCTAGGGTGAATCTGTTACAGTTGCGGAATGCGATCACAAAGGTACCGCTGCATTAAGTAAAATGCATCAATGCGGACCGAACAAAACCAGGCGCCGCATAAAACAAAATGCATCCACGATAAGGCGACAGGAGGTTGCACCTACCGCCAAATGAAATAAAATGCGTCGGAACACACTAAACAGAACTGGGCACCGCATGAAACAAAATGTATCAGTGCGACCTGGACGAAACGCATGGGTAATCCTACCTACATGGCATGAACTAAAAATGCACAAACGCGAAACGTGACATGAAATAAAAATGCATACAACACAAAACGCATCATGAAATAAAATGCGCAAACACGAAAGAGGAAAGGAAAGCTCGGGCGGAGCGGAATCAAAACAACAACAAATGAAGGAAAAAGGATTTTAAGCTCCTTTTCATTGAAATATTCAAATCAATTACAAAAGGGGCCGCCAAAGCGGAAACTACATAAAGGAGAGGTGCGAAATAAAACTTCCTAACCTAAGTGATTACAAGGGAGCCGCCGAGGGCATGAGCTACATCTGGTTCCTAATATTGAAGACAAACCAGACAAAGCTCAACGGCGGACCCGCACCCAGGAGAATACTCAAGACCGTGTTAGGAGAAACTCGCGAGGAGGAAGCCTAGTCCCATCCAATTCAAGGATCGATGATCCTAGGCAAGGGCCTTACTGAATCTCAATCCTTAAAGCCACGTCCAGAGCTCCGTTCGAAGGCTCTCGGACTAACCCAGGCACTCTCGGGTAACAGGGCGAAACAAGACGAGTCTTCATCTTAACGGAGTGGAACAAGGCGAGTTCTTCGTCTCAGCTACAACACCAGCAATGGTAACCAAAACTTCTTGAAGCAAGACAACGGTCACACCCTGAATCATCCATTCTAATCCAAAAATGAAAAACCCTTCGAACGACTCAATCCCTTTCTCTCTTCCACAAATCACCATGAAAAACACATAAGATCTACCTCCACGACCCACAAAAAGGAAGGTCATTTCTTACTTAAGCTTGAAACACCAAACGAAAGGGAACACTCAAAACTCGAGAGGAAAAATGTAAAAGACAAGAAGCATTTTCTAGCAACAATACCAAAAGAAAACAATGAATTGCGGAGAAAAACAAAGGGAACTCCTCCTTAAATAGCCTTGAAACCACCCACATCAACGGATCAGATCAAGCGAAAGCAAAGAAAAATGATCTAAACGGTTGTCTGCGGCCTTGGAAAAAAGGTAACGTAGTCAAAGATACGCGCGCGTGTAACGTTTTTCCAAGAGCGCGTAGGCCACACAAATCAGACACTTGGAAAGTAAAATTGAACGACCATAAGGATGGTGACGTTCCGCCTGAAGAATTAAATGCTAACTACTCCCACTAACTCACAACCGAGCGCCACCTCTTCATAGACGGAATCAAAATTTCCTGACGAACGCATTATAGGTCGTACGACTTAGCTCCCCAACGGACGCCACCTCCTTGCGGACGGACTTGAGATCCCTAACAAAATGCATTGAGGGCCTCCGGACTAAGCTGTTACGAACACCCTCAATGAATGCCTCCTTTGTTTTTAAAGCCCTTGAGCCATAAAGGCATCAACGGCTTGGGGTGCAACTGTTCTAGACCGGTCACAAGGCCAACCGCACGTCGACACGTTGCCCAAAATACACCGCCTTAAGGCTCCACAGTCAAAGGAACACGCCAGCTTGTGTGCACCGTGCCACACAGAAGTGAGCCCTCGCGCACGGATCTTTGTACATGTGTCCTTCCCCACTCCTAACCACACGCCGCATAACCTAGAGACGATTATGACCAACGCGCGCCTATGTAAGGGTGAACTTGCTTCACTCTCAAGGTACACATCACTTTTCACAACACTTCTTACACACACTTTCTCAATTCCACTATTGACTTAAGTATTGGAGTGCTAACGTGCCTACAGACACCCTTCGTTCCACCGCGAAGACTCACCACCGCCGTGCCGGAAGCCGTTACCGTCACATCAGAGCATTCTCTGCTACCGTTGTCACTCAACCGTTCTCACCAGACGGATCATTAACGGTGAATAAATAAATAATTGTTATTGTAACAAATCATGAGCTATTATCGTATATATCAATCATTATTCTTTTACTTTATTAATTATTTATTTTAGAGGAGCCAAGTTAAAAATTTAAAAGATACATTTTATTAGATGAATGGAAAGGTGAGATAAAATAGAGCTTTTTTTTTAAGTATAAAATAGAGCTTCTTGAAAAGGTGAGATAGTTACTGTTACTATATTCGATTCATGAGTGGAAGCTACACTCCCCTCCTATATAATTGTAGTATCTCAAAATTACATTTGTAGGGGTGTGAATCTCTTGTGAATGAGTGTATGCATTTTTCAACTATTTTATTTTTATTGTGTTAGAAAAAATATTGTGATTTTATTCTATATAATAATAACCTCTAAAAAACACCTAAAAACACAATAAGGCTAATTATTATTAGAGTAAATTACACTCCCCTCCCCTCAAAGATGTATGAATTACACTCTCCTCCCTTCTTATGTTAAAATATACACTCCCCTTCCTTGAAAAGTTAAATTTATACTCCCCTCCCTTATAAGATGCTTGAATTACAACCCCCTCCCTTCATAATTAAATATGCACTACACTTTAATCTATTTTAACATAAATAAATATTTTTATGATATATATTAATTTTGAACCACTATTTAAGAAAAATAAATTTATTCATTTAAAATTTAAATATCAATGATAATTAAATTTACATATTTTTCTATTGATTTTATACTTTTTTTAGTATAAAATTAACTTTTAAATAATCATGATTTATTGTCTTTAGTAATTTTTCACATATTTTAATTTTATTTTGGATTGTTTCATATTTTACAATAGGGTTTACAACTACATGTTAATGAAATTGTGAATAAAAAATAGCAAAAAATTTCAA
>Ga0228710_1008609_pt1 | contig 14572 bp, 8 predicted proteins | sample MedpolnodulmetaG_FD_177995 | JGI IMG/M metagenome (GOLD analysis project Ga0228710, IMG submission 177995) | Root nodule microbial communities from Medicago polymorpha collected in Santa Monica, California, United States - pink nodules | ecosystem: Host-associated > Plants > Roots > Nodule...
AGATTTTTATTTTTTTTAAAAAAAAAAAAAAATATGTATCCTAAGGAAATGATTTAAGGAACTACAAAAGAAATCAAAACATTTTTTTTAAAAAAAAAAAATTATATTGATTTTTTTTCTTGACAAGATAATTAAATTTTTAAACTTTTTTTTAGTAATATATTGGTTCATAATTTACAAAATTACATTTGACATTTTTTTTTTGAAAGGACACATTTGACATCCTTAAAAAATAATATCACTTATTACAATTAGCCCTTAGCATTCCTTAAAAAAAAACGTTGTGCCCTTATCACAATTAGAATTTCCCTAATAAAAAATTAAGAATAATATCACTTATCATTTCGCATGCGTTTTGTGAACTAACAAGACTGTACCATTTTTTTTTAATTATATAACCAGGTCTTGGATCTAACCAACCAATCCATCATTGTACATTAGTGTCTTAGCGTGCTTCGTGACAGGTTTTGCAAAAATAATTAGGTTAAATTGCAAGAAACCCAATTTAATAATAATAAATCAATCTCAGAAAATAATATTATAGAACTCAAAACCTAACCACTAAAATTATTCATTGGTTTTTTCTATAGCTGCATACGTCTTTCACTTTCTAATACTCATATATTATTTATTGGTGATAATTTTAAACCCCGAACACAAATTTTCAACTAGTTGACATGCCCTAACCAGGTGGGTTATAATGTTGGTGTGCTTTATGATCTCAGTCATCACTGTTTCCTTAAACAAACAGTATTGCCATTGACATTCATATTAAAAAAATTGATTAAAAAAGTTTTTAAATAAAATAACTCAAACACTACTCTTTTTATCTGAATAATAAGTCAAAATCACTAATCATATACTCACTATTTTTTTTAATTAAATACAATTAGTTTTTTTAATTATTTCATACAAATAAATTTGTTATCGAAAGTATCATTGGGTATTCACTGTATTTGATAGCAATTTTTTTAAATAAAGAGTATTATAAAAATAATAAATTAAATCTAATATAATTAGTTAAATTTTACTTATTGTTTAGACAAAATAATTTTATGGTTGAGATTTGTGAGTGAGAAACTAGCAACCAATTATACTTGACACGTGGAGTTAAGTACCTTAAGTTTCCCGTCCACATGGCTAAGGACACACCTTCTTTAACTTAAGTTATGGTCCGAAATTTAACAATTAATAAATTACATTTGCAAATCTTCAATGGAGTTGGTTGTTCTTCTTGAATTTGCACGACTATATCACTCTTAATCTATATTTTTGTCTAACTAAAAAAAGAGTGATGAATTGACAATAGATTTTTATTTTTATTTTTATGCAAAACATGACAATAAAAGTTGTTTTTTTTTTATGATGAAATGACAATAATCGACAGAAAGTTGAGGTTTAAACTCTGATATTAATGTTCGGTTTAACAATTTCCATATTTTTATTGATGGAACTAGAACTTGAGGACATACAATAAAGTTATTTTAAAAAAGCTATATCAATGATCGTTTGCATATCCATAACGGTTATAGTACATAAATAAAATTAAATACAGTAATACTTAGACTAAAATGAAAGCAATAATTAAAAAATCACATAAATATCCTAGCACATTAGGAATCATACAAAAAATCAAATAAATTTTCGTCGATACGATACAATACAACAACTTGCCGTGAGTCATAAAGTGATTCATATATCACAAGAGTAATAATGTATCATGTATACCAACAATAGTATGTCATAAGAGGTAGAAACTATAATGTTGATTTAGTTAGTAGATGTTAACTCACATGTAAGGTTTCAACTCTCGCCATTAACGTGAAGTCTTCTTTTATAGATGCTCTATAATTATCTTAATAAATATTTTTTGAGCTTTGAAACTTGCCCTGACTTTGATTTAGGGGTGTTTGCGATGCGGTTTGGTTCGGTTTTGAAGTTAAAAGTCATCCGAACTGCAAGATAAAAAACATGCGGTTTGGTTTGGTTCGGTTGGCTTTTAAAATAAAATCCAAACCAAACCAATGTGGTTTGGGTTGGATCAGTTGATACGGTTTTTTCGAGACAATAGAAATTTTTGTTTTCAAAATTAAAATCGAGTTAAAAAGGTTAAACACAGCATATTTTCAGTAATGTTTTTAATTTCATTTCACATTACAATTTGATTTTCACAAAACAACATAAACCAAATTAAAAACGTAGACACAAAGTAATTCTATTATGTAAGAAATACAAAAGATTAAGATTTTATCATTCTCTAAATGTTCAAGTAGCACACAAATACATTTTTGAAGTAAAAAGCAAAGAAAAACTTAACGAGAGAAAAAATATGTCATTTCATAAAAGTTTTTATTGAGTTTCTATGAGTATTGGTTTATGTGACATAGATTTAATTAAAGTTTTTCTTATATTGCGGTTTGGTTTGATTTGGTTCGGTTCTTCAAATGAAAACCGCGAAACAAACCAAATCATGCAGTTGAGTAAAAATCTGAATACATCCAAACCAAATGCGGTTTCAATTTGGATTGATTTGGTTTACGGTTTTTCTATTAGATTGGTTCGGTTTTGAACAACTTTACTTTGATTAGTGTTGGAGTTCAACTCACATAAACTTTAACCTTCGAACCATAATTGCAATGAAGAAAAATAGATTCTCATGTATGTATAATAATAAGAAATTGGGCACTTCAAATGGTGTGTGAAAGTGCCACGTTAAAAAGGAACCTTGTTATTGTGGTGAAATTGAAGTGGGCACAGTATACCATACATACATATTACATACTACTCTTCTCTTATTACCATGAGAAGCCACCTTCATATTCATTTTCATACCATTATTTCTTCATCATCATATATTTCCTTTCATTCTTAGTCTTAGTATTTCCATTTCACTCACTCTCATAACATAAGCCTAAACCCCTTTTTCTCTTCTTTAAACAACAAACCTCTGTTTTCACCTGCGACAATTCTAAAGCCAGATTTCGTTCGACCCAACATCATTGTTCTTCCCGACATCTCGGATCACATAAAACAAACAAACAACCATTGTCATCTTCCTTCCTTCCTTCCATGGCGGCTGGTCCAACAACAACCACCACCACCACCGATCGACCTACCGTTGTAGGTCCCACAACCACTCCTCTTCAACCACCACCACCAATGCTCGTCTCTGACTCCTACGCCAAAGATGCAATCCTCGCTTGGTTTCACGGCGAGTTCGCCGCTGCCAACGCTATCATCGATGCTCTCTGTTCTCATCTCTCTCACCTCTCCTCCGCCGCTGATTACAGCAATGTTTTCGCCGCTATCCATCGTCGGAGACTCCATTGGATCCAAATCCTTCAGATGCAGAAGTATCACTCCATTGCTGATGTCGCTCTTCAGCTTAAAATAGTAGCTGACAAGAAAAATACCGTTGAGGAGGTTATTCAAAACGACATCGTTGTGATGGAAGAGGAGGAACAGAAAACAGAGGAGAAAGTCATCGACGGTGGTGGTGATGAACACGAGGAGTATGATTCCCCTGAGAGTGAGATTACTGATTCAGGTAAATTATATATTATTCTTCTTCTTATAAATTCATTTTTTTCTGACAACTATATTATAAATTTTCCATTTTTACATTCAGAGCTGAATTTCTCTGTTCTTTCTTCAATTTTTTTGCAAATTGTTCATGGATTTATCAATATTTTTCTACAATTTGTTTCTTTTTCGGTTGGAAGAAACATTTGGAATTGGAAGAGTTTTTTTTTTGCTTTGTTTATTTACGAGAAAGAATAAAGTATTCTTTTGTGGAGTCTTTTTTTACACAAAGTATTATTATTAATACTTTTTTTTACCTTTTCATAGAAATAAAGAACAGTTTTTTTAATTCTTTAATTTTTGTGGTTCAAGTTTTGGAAAGAGACATTTTTGTATCTCCAACAATCAAATTTGGTTTTGGAATTTGTTTTTGTTTCATATTTCCAACATTTGAAGTCAAAACTTCTGTTACTCAATAACAGACTTTACTTGTTTAACATTTTGACCAATATGAATGATGTTGATGAGTGTTCAATTTCATGATTTCATCAGTCATGGGTAAACCGTGTGTTAATTTTGTTTGCTTGTAAAACAAGATTACAAGTTCTTGTTTTAATAATTGTGTAATTAAAGTAAGATTTTTTTGGGGATACTAATAGAGATGGTAATAAAGTAAAGTAAAGTACTGTTTTTTCTAAGCGGGGTTTACCGTTTTGAGAACAAAGAGGCATATTAAGAAAGAAAAGGAGAGAAAAGGGTTGGTGTGTGTGGGTTACATGGGGGGTTAGTTTGGGGATTTTGAGGTATGACCAGACAAATGGAGCACTATGTTAAGGTTGAAGTTTTTTTTGGATCTAGAAACTAGAAAGTGTGTGCAGAGTTATTTTTGTTTCAGCCATCGGGACCACCATACATGATGTGTTGGTGACCTCACTTGTTTGTGGGTCGGGTTGGTGGGTCAAATTTTGGGTGAAGAATATGCTAACAGACATTATAACTCATATAGTAGTATATGCTTGATGTTGATGTAGTAAAGTTATTTGCAAAATTATTTTTTTTTTGAAGAAGTTAAACTAACCCCCTCAAATTGGCACTAAAGAGAATCGAACTTGAGACCTTGAGGAGAAGCACACTCCCAGGTCCCAAGCCAATACCACTAGGTCAACCTAAGTGGGTTGCAAAATTATTAAAATAATTCAAAGATAAAAAAAAAAAAAAACATCAAATGCTAGAACTTTATGATCAAACTGGTAGCAGCCTCTAAATCTGCTAAAACAAACAAGAAATGGGAGGAAAAAGGCATGTAGGGTCAGTTGGATGCATTAACTCTGAAAACAGACATGTAACTAATGTTAGTGCTTGGGCACACATTAGTGGTGGACACCACTTTTTAGGAAAAGGACAAGTATTTCCTAACAATCACCTCTTCAAACATGTTACACTATAAAATTTCAGTTAAAATACTCATTTAATGTTAGTTCCATAATGTTATAATTAAGCATTAATCATTGGCTAAATCATATAATAACAAAAAGATTAGCTATTTTGGGGGATCGTGGCACATGCTGTGTACTGTGTGGTGTGTGTATTACTAAAAGAGGGTATTAGAAGTTGAGGGTTATAAAATTTGCATGGCTTTTATGTGCAGGATCACAAGAAAATCAAGCTAATTCGATGAACATTAATATATGTTCCAATCATGAAGAGTGTGAAGGACGTGCTTCACAGTTTAAGTTGACAAAAGGTTTTACAGCAAAAGAGTCAGTGAAGGGGCATATGGCAAGTTCTTTCTTTATTTCGAAAATTTAAAATACATTATTCATTTTCTCCTAATTAATTTATGCATTAACAAGCAGGTTATTACTGCAGTACTTCTGAATAACAGCTGATTGTAATTTTCAGGTGAATGTTGTGAAAGGATTGAAGTTATATGAAGACGTTTTCACTGATTCAGAAATGTGCAAGCTGTCAGATTTTGTGGATGAGATCCATACTGCTGGTCAGAATGGGGAGCTGTCTGGTAAACCACTGTTGTACTTTGTGTGTGTTTGGATATTCTCATTTTAGACAAATAGCAAGACCATCTATGGCAGCTCCAAATTATCCGTGCCGTTATATAATGAATCGAATATTTCTTAAACTGCTACTTCTCTTGCATACTTGTAGGTGAAACTTTTATATTATTCAACAAACAGATGAAAGGTAACAAGAGAGAGCTCATTCAGCTTGGTGTTCCAATATTTGGACAGATAAAGGAGGACACAAAAAGTAAGAAGAATTTATTGAAAGAAATTTGGATTTATCAATTAGTTTTACTTTATCTTAATTAACATATTAAGTACAATCTCATTCTTATGATCTCAAATATTGCATAAATGATGATTCTAAACTAGAGATATGCTCTGTAATTCTGTTGTTCATTTTGGATTTTTGTTTTCAGGTAATATAGAGCCAATTCCGGCACTTCTGCAACGTGTCATTGATCATTTTATTCAATGGCATTTACTTCCAGAGTACAAAAGACCAAATGGTTGTATCATCAACTTTTTTGAAGAGGTAAATTTTGCACCATTTCTCTCATACACCTCCTCTTTAAGTTATTCTACCTTGTAATAGTCATATTGGTACTGTGATCATTTGAAGTGTGCAATGAAATAACCATTTAAAAATATTGTTATATTTTTTAGGGGGAGTTTTCTCAGCCATTCCTGAAACCACCACATTTGGATCAACCTGTGACCACTCTTCTTCTATCTGAATCAACCATGGCATTTGGGCGTATTCTTATGAGTGAGAACGATGGAAACTACAAGGGACCACTTATGCTGTCATTGAAGAAGGGGTACATATCAAAGAACTTATTCTCTTTGCAGTCCTAATCTTCCATTTATTAATTAGGATTCTAGCACAGTGCTGGAATCAATGGAAGAAGTACCTTCAACATATATAGGACAGATGTAAGTGAATAATATGAAGTGCTAGCATTTTAGAGGATGCAATTATGTGCTCGTATACTATGCATATTATTGGGTTAGATAATTCTTTGGTGTGCTCGTATACCATGCATATTATTGGGTTAGATATTTCTTTGGTACTTCTGTTTTGTTTTTCAATATCAGACAAACTTGGAGGCACTCAAGCCAGAGACAAAAACTGATTGTATCTCAAAAATATCAATTGCTAGATTGTAGTTGAAAATAGCACCTAGTTTAATTATCAATAGCCTTGTTAATGTTCTCAGCTCAAGCATCAAGTTAATCATTGCTGAATGTATAGTTACCTGCTGAGATATTTTTTTGAATATCTTGTGCAAGGAAATTGAGACAATCATTGTACAGTACTAACTGATAAATAACCACTTGATTTTACAGGTCTCTTCTAGTGATGAGAGGAAACAGTGCTGACATGGCAAGGCATGTCATGTGTCCATCTCCTAACAGAAGGGCAAGCATCACCTTCTTCAGAGTGAGGCCAGACTCCAATCAATGTCAATCACCAACTCCTACCATGACAAGCGCAGTCACTATGTGGCAACCTGCCATTGCTAACCCATATGCTTTGCCAAACGGAGCTATAAGTTGCGGCTATGATGGTATGGACATGATGATGCCCAAATGGGGAATGCTTCCCAGCCCGATGATGATGCTGACACCAATGCGTCCTATGGCAGTGAATCCCCGCAAACTGGCTGGTGGTGGTACTGGAGTCTTCTTGCCTTGGAATGTTCCATCCAGAAAGCCCGCAAAGCATCTTCCACCACGTGCACAAAAAGGAAGGCTTCTAGCATTGCCTTCTCCTGTTGAGCCACGCATTGGAGAGTCCACTTCTGAACCTAGCATTTGTGTTGAAGGATAAGAACAAATTTGGTTCTCAAGCAGCCTTGGGTTCAAAGACTTGTGAAACATGATAGGTGGCTGGCTTTCAAGCCCCGGTTATTTGCTCTACAGGAGCATTTCATTTTGTTGTACAAACAGGGTCCACCCCAGTGCTGCTACATGAGTTTGGTTCATTCTTTTTTCTCTTTCTTTTTTCACACTCTTTCTTTTACTCTTTTTTTTTTCTTTCTCCCTTTTGGATAGAGTAGAATCTAGTGGAGTTCACAACGGTTTTTATGTTTGCCAGTCACAGTAAGAGCTTTAGTAGAATAGTCAAGCTTTCAAAATTGAAGAGTGTGAATTATCTCTGATATATCAGTTTGTAAGAATGATATTTTAAGTTAACCATCTTCTTAGACGAATCAAATCGTCACCGGGATGTGTATTATTTATTTATGCTTCTCTATTCCATATGATGTTATATCTCAAGTTCAGTCTTCGTTGTGGATTGTTTTAACTGCTTTTTAGACTTGTATGGACAATTAGCCATATCTGAATCACAATTACATGTATGTTCAATCTTTGAAGGAGGTATTCTTGCAAGTATTTCCGGTGGATTTTTCCCCTCTGCAGTCTGCATTACCAACACCATGCTTCGTGTTTAATGTCATTTTCTTGCTTAGAATTATTGCATCCATTTCTGAGTTTGTATTCATGTGTGTCTATGTGAACAACATGCTTTAAATAGATGAATCAACATCCAAAATCTGAAAGTGGAAACAGATTCTTAACATTCAGTTGCCTAATTTTATCATGCATCTCATCCTCTTAACAGTTGAAGGTTATACTATGAGAGACTTGTATATTTGACATTTTCAGTTTTGATTTCAGCTACTTCATTCTAGGAAGAACTACAGAAAACCCGATCGTTCATTTTGTTTTAATTCGAATATTGTTTATCTTGCTTTCTGAAAATTGAACATAACTCAGTTTTTAAAGAGTATATTTTGCATATAACACGATAACTTAGTATGCAGCCCCACTATAACACGAATAATGAAATAGTAGACACCTACCTATCTCAAAGTCAAGATCTCAAACCTGCCACAGCTACAAGGCCTGTAATAATCCATATTTTTTCTTATGTCATCTGCAATGAGCCAAAAAGACCAATGCAGTGTAGCTTTGAATCATTACATCTTATAATATATTTAAGTCGAGACAATTTTTTGCAGAGTAAGCTTTGAAATCACTTAATTCAGGCTTCATTGTAGCTGGTTGAAGAACTTGTAGGTTAGAAGATACGACACACCATAAAATGGATAAAATTCAAATCTCAAAAAACTGTCATGACTGACTCGGAAGTCAGAACTCTGCCACCAATTGAGACATTTCAGCAACCACATATATTGTTATTGCGCATTTTAGGCACCTAGTAGACAAATTGAACTACACAAGGCATATATTGTTTTGAAAGTAAAGATGCCACCAGTATAAGGTTATTCAATATCTCAATTACAACAGACTCAAAAAAAATTCTTGTAAAAAAAAAAAAACAGACTCAAATTTTTCTTGTTATGAGTATATGAAATGCTTTATAAATTTTCTTAGCAAATCTAGCATTCAGTTTTCGCTAGAAATTTATTAAGATAACATTGTTGACACACATCTCCGTAGACACTTCTGACAGGGAACTGAGTTTGCCAATATCTTCCAATGTCGCGGCTATGCAATTTAGACAAGTTTCATTTCAAACATAGGCAACTCAAACATAATCAATATTCAATGTCCATTTACAGACCATAAACCCTACACTGCTAAACCTCGGAAGAAGCAATATAAGATTTGCCTTTGGACATTGAATCATTGAAGGGTAGAGAAAGCAGGTTGTTTAGATCCTTCTAAGATGAACTTCCATTTACATAGCTTGTATAATAAAGTTCATATGGAGAGTCAACCAAGGAAACTATAAATATAATATGGGGACTGTTGGAGAATGAATCAATCTATTCTCATGCTTAATATTAAAAGACGATACGATTACACAAAGGCGTATTATGTTGGAGTCATTGGAGTTGGAGTAAGACTTTCAATTCCACAACTAATGTATAAATGAAATAAGAAAAGATATCAGTCATATTACTATAGAAACAATTGCTTTTGATGCATTATGAGTATAGAAATGAGATCACAAATTCACAATATTACTTCTATCATAATTCAACAAAATACAAAAAAGAACAGAGACAAATTTCTTTTTGTTAAAAATGGCACACATATACTATTTCTTTTGAGGAATCAAAACAGAATGGATCAAATATATCAAGCCTTAGCAGGCTCATCGTCATCATCTTCGATATCCCAACTCAAGTCTTCATCTTCCTCTGCAGTACTAAGGCGCTTCAACAAATCAACTTTACTGGTGCTATCACTCTGACTCTGAGATTGAGTTTCCTTCTTTTCATCAATACCACTAAGATCCTCAATATCATCCCACCCAAGATCCTCTTCCTCCTCATTTTCCATGTGCTTACTTTCAACCACCGATGACTCATTCTTACTAGAAGGTTTTTCATCACCATCCTTCCTTTCCATCACTTTCTCATCAGACTCACCGGCAGAAACTTCCTTGTTCGCGGCATCATCCACTACCGACTTCGATGCTTTATCAACACCACCATCATCATCCTTGTTCTCAACAACTCGTGATTCTTCAACAGACTTAACCTTCTCATCACCTACTTCATTGCTTTGCATTACACTCTTTTGCTTTTCTACTTTCAACTCCTCCTCCCTCGAATGCTGCCCCTCTTCCACACTCGGATTCTTCTCATCACTAGCACCAGAGCCAGAAGCACCGATTTTCAAATCAGTATCAACCTTTTCCCCCAAATGTTCACCACCAATTTCCTTGTTGATCACAATCTCTGGTTTAACTTTAACTTCACCTTCATTCTCCTCCTCCTCCACATCATCATCATCATCTTCAACATCCCAACTCAAATCCTCTTCTTCCCTGGAAATTCTTCTAACAAGCCTAGCCCTAACATCTTCAGCTTTCTTCAACCTATAAACCTTATAATAATACCTAAACCAAAAACTTTCATGATCAACAAGATTCGGAACAACCCTTTTATAAACACTCTCCATTGCATCATTCTCCCTAAAAAGCTTCTCCATTTCATCACTTTTCTCATCCAACACAAACCCTAATTTCCACTCATCAAATTCACTCAAATCCTCAGGCACCTCAGTATAAGTCCCAACATCACCCTGAATTGCACGAACCTGAGCATCAAACCTACTATACCGCTTCGAATCCAATCGATTCGCATCGCGATTAGCAGTGGCAGTGCTATTATCGGAATCGGAATCGAGATTAACGGCGAGGATTGCTTCTTTACCTTGAGATATGATCTGAGCCGTTCCTTTGATGACGGTGGTTCCGATCTCGCCGACGGAATCTTGAGCAACTTCGATCTCGTTTTTTAAGCCGGTGCTGAATTCTTGTAGATCGCGACGGTAAGTTTCGATTATGGATTCGGATTTGGATGCGAGGGTTTTGATGAGTCCGCCAAAGTTCCAAGTGTCGCCGTCGCCGGCGGCGGAATTGGGATCCTGGTCTACATTGTTGGGTTTGGGTTCGGATTCGGGTTGAGGTGGATCTGGGTCGTCGGAGAAAACGGATTTGAAGAAATTCATGGGGGTTAAGGAATAAAGAGAGATTAGAGAGTGAGTGGATTTAGCTGAATGCTACTCGAAGATTTCAACATTATTATTATTATAGGAAGTATAGTATCGAACAAAACTATATTTTATTTTTTATGTTTTTAAAATCAACATTTATTTTTTTTGTTTGAGAGGTTGAAATCAACATTGTTGTTGTTGATGATGAGGCAATGAGGTGGTGAAATATTCTTTTATAGTGTATAATTCAAAGATTATGTACAAAAAATTATAATAAAATGGACTGCCTTTAAAAAAACGCTTTTTTAACACTTACTATTTTATTTTTACTAAAACAAAACACTTATTATTTTATTTAATGAAATCAATATGGGTTGGAATATGTCTCAGATAGAATGGTAAGACTCATATGTTTCAAGTTAATTAGAGAGTGAATATTAAAGTGGTTGTTAGAAAGACCTTATAATACATATAGTGCATGATTATTTTGAAGGCAATATTTGATTCTAGAAGTAAACTAATTTTAATTGTGTTTTACTAGAATTATTTTTTCAAAAAAACACATGTGATATTTAAATTATTTTATTGTATCAAATTAGCTATGGTTATTTATGATTTTTTTATAGGTCTTTCAACTTTCTTAATATGATTGTCGTTGATGTTTTTAACAACTTTTACGCTATTTTTGAGTGGTACGTGGTTAAATGAGGGTGTGCTAAGTGGGGGATTTAGTAGATTATTTAGATTGCTTATTGATCAAAAAGTATCGGTGGCGAAAATGGTGGTGTTGGGTTGGAAAGTGGGCGGGAATGGTAGGAGGTGTAGAAGAAGATTGTTTGCGGGGAAGAATAGTTGGTTTTAGATGTACTTAGGAGATTGCCTCTGTTACTCGAGTCCTTGTTCGTGGTGGTGTTGTCCTCAGGTGTTTTTAGGGTGTTTATTTTCGGGTGTTCTACCTATATACAACGCCTTTAGTTTGTATTCTCAGTTTCACCGGTCTCTGTTCGTCTTGAGAAAAAAATGTACTTAAGAAGTTGGAGCAGAAGTTTGAACACAATGATGTATATTCACTCAAAAGAGTATATCAGCTACTATCTCAAGAAGTGGGGACCCCTTAGGGTTCAACCAATAATTTAATTTGATATCAAGCAGTTTTGTTAAATGTGTCTCTATTTTCTTGGAAATTATTGCAAAAATACTTTCAACACATTATAATCTTGCTAGGAGTGGAATTCTTCACCCTGATTCATTACTTTGCCTAGGTGGGTGTGGTCAAGAAAAAAGTTTACAACATCTTTTCTTTGATTGTCTGTTTTTGGCAGATTTTGGAATGCAGAATTGCTGTGGTTAGGTGTTTGTTGTGTACTGTCAAATAACATTGTTATTCATGCTCAACAATTTCGTGGGTTACAAGTTTTTCATTCATCCCCAAAAATACTTTAGAGTGTGTTTGAATAAGGTAATTGAGAAATTTTAAGGAATTTAGAATCCAAGACAATTTAAATTATTCAATTAAACTATTTTTGTTTTTCAATACTTTTGTTTGAATGGAGTAATAAAAAATTTCATTGTCATATTTTTGGACAACTTTTATAAATTTTAATTTTTTTTGGGCCAAATTTGAAAATTGAAATTAGGGGTCAATTTGTAAAATTTAAAAAATTGGAGGGGTCAAATTGTAATTTTTGAAAAACTGGAGAGGTCAATTTACAACTTTTTGGAAATATTTTGGGGTCAATTTGAAAATTTTGAGGATCAAAGTGAAAATTTTAAATAAATTATAACAATGAAGAAATTTGAAATTCTTTAAATTTAACTTGAACAAAAGACTTCATAAATTTTCATCATTTTCAAAATATTTTAAATTATTATCCAAACAATGAAATTCATAAAGTATTTGAATTTTCTCAAAACATTACATTACTTCAAAACATTCTCTCATCCAAACACACTAATATGGTTGGAAACTATCTGAGTAATTTGGAAGGAGTAATAAATGAGTGTTTGGCCTAAAGGAAACCTCTTTGCCACTCCTCTTTGATCAAATTAAGATTCTGATGTGGTGGTGGCTTAAATCTAATCTAAGATTAAGGGATTTGATTATGATATGAATCTACGGTGGTTGAATCCCTTAAATTGCCTTGGTTATGAGGACTTTAACAACCCGTGATTTTGAGACTTTATCACTACTATTGTTGGTGTAGCTTTTATTTTAATTGAATTATGTTAGTAGATTGGAGTTGTGCTAAGGCTTTGGAGGCTTTATGCCTTGATTTGTAGCAGTTCTGGGTGAAAGTTATGTTGCTTAAGTCTTAGTGTTGTATAATGTTGTGTACTAGTTGGCACGTTGAAGGATTACCTAGAGTTGGTGTCGGTTTGGGTGCAATTTTGTTCGGGGTTTCAAGCTTTTGGCTGCAATTTTGTTCGGGGTTTCAAGCTTACATCGATGCTAAAATATATCTCTTGCTTTTGGGTGAGTTGTGATTTATGTTGGAACAAAATGTGTTTAACATTACCCTTTAAGTTTTGATGATAACAAGGTATTAAAAATTGTCAATTGAATATGTTAATATTTGTTCAAGTATGCAGGATCATAGACAAAAATTTAGTGTCTCTTTGAAGCATAGGTTCTGATAGAATAAATGAGAGCAATGGAATCAACAAGAAGGAAGCTTGAAGCATTTGAAGAAAGAGGTTCTGAAGACAAGCGGTTATAAAGAAGCTGACGTCATCAGAAGCACCTCTTCAGAAGCAGTTCACCAGAAGCTAGAAGACTAAAGAACTTTAAATGTTATTCAAATGATGATTGAATCACGCCTATCATTGCAGAAGATTGGGAGAATAAAGCAATGGCTATTTCAAATGGATTTGAAGGCATTGGATGTTTATTCAGTTGAGAGTGTTGAAAAAGGACATTTGTACGAAGTGTACAACCACTATCTCCACTACTCTGTTTTTGTAGTACAAGAACAACAGTTGTGCCTGCAACGGTGTTCCTCCAGACTTGGAATGGATTTGAAATTGATCCTTCATAGGACAATAACCAAATCAGGCAACAGATCATTGGTGATTTGATCAAGCTTCAAATGACTCTTTTTTGATGTGCTGGCAATCAACAATGTATTTTTCACACCTCTATATAAAGGAGTGAAGACCTGCAGTTTAACATACAAGACTCATACAACAATTTTACAAGTGTCAAAACTCTGCTGAAATTGTTTCACATCAAAAGTTCACTTAGAATTTCTTATCAAAGTTCATATCTTAGAAATTCTAAAGTCTTAAGAGTCTGTATCTAATTTGTATTATGAACACCACTGATTGTATATCAAGTGTTCAACCTCAAACAAATTTCCTTGTAATTCTGTTTGAGTAGAAGTCTCTTGCTGTTGTGCTTGAGCATATGAAGTCTCCTGATTAAGTTCTTGAGCATAGGAAATCTCTTGCAGTTGTGCTTGAGTAATTTGAAGTCTCTTGCTAGTTGTAGCAGTGAGCAGTTGTAATCAGATATTACATTTTAGTGAACTCTCCTTGGAAGTGCAAGGGGG
>Ga0228710_1008610_pt1 | contig 14571 bp, 9 predicted proteins | sample MedpolnodulmetaG_FD_177995 | JGI IMG/M metagenome (GOLD analysis project Ga0228710, IMG submission 177995) | Root nodule microbial communities from Medicago polymorpha collected in Santa Monica, California, United States - pink nodules | ecosystem: Host-associated > Plants > Roots > Nodule...
AAAAAGGTATAAATACTAGGAATAGAAATAGGGAATTGAATTCATTATAGGACTTCTTCTTTTCAAATTTTAATAAGATAAGATAGGATGCCATGCCGCTACTCGGACTCGAACCGAGATGCTCTAACACTGCTTCCTAAGAGCAGCGTGTCTACCAATTTCACCATAGCGGAATGCTTATAGCTAGCTAATTATTGGCTATGATCACAAAATTCTCGTCATAACCTCTAATTATTGTTGGATAATGTTCTTCAATGTCTCTACCCCACATTCTATTAAACAGAAGAGAAAAAAATATTGATTTAACAAACAAAAAAAATTATGAACTTTGATTATTTCGGTACATAGGTTTCAAATAAAACATGTGGATCAAAAATAAATTAATGACATTAAATTGAGCACCAACATATTCTATTTGAAATCAATAGACCAAAAGTTATTACTGCTGAACCATTAAATAAGTTAAGTGGAGAACACAAAATGAAATATATTAGCTATTTATTAATTGTGAGCCTTAATTAATTAGTGGTTAAATTAAGTTATAATGCTATTAGATTTTTAATTGGATAATTAATTAAATATTTAATTAGTTGATATGGACTCAAATCCAATATAAAAGTTGCTATGATCTCCAATACACCTTACACGGCAAACTCTCTCTTCACCCAATCTGAAGAGAACTTGAGGCATAAAGGTACTAGTTGAGGAAGAACCAAATCAGCCACTACATTGTGTGTTTCAGATCATCTCCGCTCTTTGGTTATTAGTGTTGATGAGAGCGCCGCCATCAAAGCTTGATCCAAGTATTCCTAATACCTTTAATTATTGATTCATAATGATTGAACATGTTTTATGAATCCTGTTTTTATTTAGACCTAAATTTCCAACAAAATCCATCCCTTCCCTGCCTATTTGTGCATTAGTTCTTTCTTATTAGATCCTTATTTAACTGTGATTTAGTCAAGGAAGCTATGGGAACATATCTCAAATTAGGTCAAAACTTGATATCATAACTCATAACTCATGAGTTGTATGAACAGTGAGTTTAATTTTGGTGATAATTTTAGAGTTCATTACACTGTGATAAGCTTATTTCAGATGTGACTTTTTCAATTCATTTGCTCTAATCAACCATCTCAAATTTGGTCAAAACTTGTATAGGGCTTATTAATTAATGTAACACTCTTATTAATCAAAACTCTTTAATGCACCAAAATTTATTACTAAAAGTGAAGCGATTAATTACTGAGAACTACTGAGTCCTAACAGTTATTCCACAAAACTCGAACATATACAAGGGTCTTTAAAAGGTAAATCTTCCTCTTGCTTATCTAAGAACCTTCGATGTGGGACTATTTAAAGTGCAAGCTGCTTTGCTACTAACTACACTTATATTGATACTCAAATTCTACCTTTGCATCTTGTAATGAAGTTATTCTCATTACTATGGACATACACGAATCAAAACATTATATCATGACTCTTGCGTTCATTCAGTGTGATAAGCTTAGCTTAACTTTGTTTGAGCAGTGCCTTTTTCAATTCATCTTCTCTAATCAACCATCCCTAAACATTGTAGAGGCAAATGAACAATTGCTCTATTATTAGGAACATAGAAAATGTATTTTGCAGTCAATCACATGAAAGCTGAAAATTCGTCAATATTAGGAACATATACTATGCATTTTGCAGTATCAAACGTTGTTTGTATTGGATTTGGAAAAATATCAAATTAGAAAGAACAGTTTTGAAGTTAAAAAACCTAATCCCATTTAAACACGTGCAAATGGTGAAGTCAAATAAGGGTTGATTGCAAAATTAGGCTTATTAATGTGAAATTCTTCATAACAACTCTGCTTTTTCATATTGCAAGATCATTTCGCTACAATATAAAAGCATGGATGTATATGCAAAACAAGCACACTAGTGAGAGCATTATGGTAGGACTCTTGGATTCATATATCCTCTAAATATTGCTATAGATTAGCCTAGAAATGAAAGTGTATGTTTTTGGCATAGTAAATTGACTACCCTACATACAATTGGATATCTAAAAATTCATTCACAAAAGTATAATTTGAAATAAAAATCTTTGATAAAGTAATAGAATCATTTATTTGTATTAGAACCTAGTTATCCAAGTGTAGTCACATGTCAATGTTTTGTAAGTCAGGCTAGCAAGCTTCCAGAACCTTAACATATGAAAGAAGAAGAAAGAATCAAAGATTTAGAGACTCTTATTATTGAATACATTGATTATTGAGAAAAACAATCAATTAAAAAGAAAAATTAATTTAAATTAATTTTCCAACCCACTGCTTTCTCTCCAACCCGCACATTACATTGACATGTTCTTGTTATAAATTTGTAACTATAACATACAAGTTGATGATAAGAACAAAATATAGAAGAAGACTGATCACATGTGTTTTTCAATGTAGTGGCCTATCCTTGTTGATGATACCAAACAATTAAAAGTTAGCTCACAATCAAATGCAATTCTCTCATCCTGTCCACTTTCTATATCAATACACAAAATGAGCAAGTGATAGAGGCACCAGGACCCTCAATAATTATGAAATTAAATGCATTTCTCCCAATCTGTCCATTTTATATATCAATACACAAAATGTCCTACAATTGGCTTACAATTGTCCTACCACTGCACCATAAAGCAAAAATTGACAAAACTCAACACCTCCAGAGAAATTAATGTTGTCTCCACTCTTGTTTATCACACTAGTTTTAATCTTGTTTTAAAATTGACTTAAGACACGTAGTCTCATTGAAAGATTAATCAATGACATATTAAAAAAAAAGTGGACATAAGTTTTTTTACCCTGTATTACTGGTTCGACCCTGAAGTGTAACCGGTTGTTGATTTTGTATTTGTGTAACCGGTTGATAAACCGGTTGTGAGGGTGCAAAGAAATCTGCTATTCTTCCCATTTGTGTGGTTAAGGTTTGGTAACTTCGGTTTGTGTCCCTTATCAAAGGATTAAACACGGTACCAATTTGTTGTGTCAACAAATTAACCATTTCGTGGTTACTCTCATCCATTTGTTGTCTTAACAAATTCATCGAATCTGTTGTCAACGGTGGTAGAGTATTCCGACCAAAAATGCTAGAACTTGAGGGACTATGTATGTTGTGCATTGTAAACGGATTTGCTTGGCCTGCAAAAACGGAAGCACTATTATGTACATTTGCCATCATTGAAGTTGGCATACCATACGGTTGTTCCCTCAAAATATTCAGTAGATTTACATTTCAGTCATCAAGCCTAGGCCTGTTTGAAGGAGCACTAGTACTTGGCATGTTGGTAGTCGAAGGAACACCAGTGGTGAATGGGGGTATAACTGTTCCCATTTTTGGTCGTGTCATTTGAGTGGACGTCGAAACAGTTGAAGGAGCAATTCCTCCCATTTCCGTCGAGCCTGGCATAGCTATGGTTGCCCCCACAGGGGTTGACACGTTTAAATCTCCTAAAGGAGAAGTCGCTTGTAAAGGTTGTGCTTGTGAAGATGATTGTGAAGAGGATGAACTGGTACGAGCCATAGATTTACAACTTCTCAAATGCATACACAAACAATCTTGGTGTTTTTAGCAATAAAGTTACCCGAAAATAGTAACAAAATCCTAAAAACGGATCTCTTCAAAGAGATGGTTTTTTGAAAAAGTTTTTGAAAATGGTTTTTGAAAATCAATTGCACAAACAGGGTCCCACCGGGTGTGCGAATTTGTTTGCCTGTGATTTTGGCAAACGGGGGTTAGTTCTGATTATTACAAGCGAGATCGAACTAGAAATCTCATGATCGTTGTGCAAAGGTTTTTTTTATAGGAAAATGTTTGAAAAAAGGCCACGAAATGCACTCAGGTTGCTTAGAGAGCAGGACAGGTTTGAATGAAAAGGAACTATCTCTCGACAGGTTTGAGTTTGCAAGTAAAAAGCTTAAAATAAAGCAAGATAAAACGTAAACTCAAGGAAAAGGTAAAATGCAATGCATTAAAATAAAAGGGGTGGTCTACAAATCAGTTTACATACATTCTGTATAACTCGTTTCCCTAGACGCTGGTAGTTTGAGTGTTTTAGAATTCTGTATATGATTTGCGACCCACTTTCCAGCTTGGAAACTACTATTTATACTAAATAACTAGATGGTGAACCACTAAGCCCATGATCAGCACTTCCTCCATCTTGGACAACTACTTGTCCCACGTTTTCCACTAAAAGGAAACTGCCTCATTGCTTGAAATATTGCTTTCCCGCTCTTTTGCTTGTCTTCGACGCGAGATTGCTCTTTCAACCTTACTTCGTCGAAACTCCAATTATGCGCCTTAGGCTTAAAGCTTCGTCGAGATTCTCCAATTGAAATGAGAAAGCTTCTTCGATTCCTGCAAAGTAAAAGGTCAAACAAATGTCGACCATATTAAATGAGCCTGTTAAATTTACAGGCTAACAGCCCCAAGGTTGAGTGGAGGAGTCGTTGAAGCCGTAGAGTTCGTTTCCAACGTATGGAGAAAGGTTTTTCTTTGTTAGTTGGAGGGTTTTGAATAACCCGGTGTACATGATGTCGCACGAGGCCCCTGTGTCTATTGGGACTCGGCGGACGTCGGTGTTAGCCATCGATGCTCGAACGAGCAAAGGAATTGTTGAATTTGGAGCTCCACTCGGAATCATAAAATGCCAACGGTGGTCTTCCTCCTAAGTTTGAATTGGAGGGGACCAGCAGGTTGACACTCATGAGTTCTTCGAACTTTCTCTTCATGCTTCCCATAGAGATGTTCATTGTTCCTCCAGTGATAACGTTGGCGACAGGAAACTGCTCCCATGTGCATGAGTAAGGGACGACTTCCACATCATCAGGAAAATGGGTGTGTCTTTGGACGATAGCTTCGAGGGACGCCACTGTTTTTGGTTGTGTCCTTGAAGTAGTAAAATGGGTGGTGAACTCGTCGTAGAGATTGCTCCATGAGTCAATAGAGTTTCTCCACAAGTTCTTGAACCACGTGACGGACCCTCGTCTTAGAGTGGTGACGAAGAGTTTGCATTTAATGGCGCTTCGCACCGATCGATAGGTGAGAACAACTTCAATGTTCTCAATGTACTCGTCTAGATCCGTAGTTCCGTCGTACGAATCCATCTGGGGAGGGTTTTCTAGTCCGCGGGGTATAGGTGCATCCCGGATGCGCCGTGTGAATGGACCGTAAGCATTACGATCATTCTGGGCATCGTGGTTATCCTCAGAACTAGATGGGGACCAAGAGCGTTCGTTGCGCCTTGGTGGGGATCTCCTCGGAGGGGATCGTCTTGGAGGAGATCGTCTGGGGGACCTCCTTCTGGTTGATCTCCTGGTATGGCTCGGAGATCTGACGCTAACTGAGTGGTGAGGGGATTTGGAGCGTGAGTGGCGAGGGCTCCTTCCTCTTCTGCTACGTGTTGGGGAAGGAGTCCGTTTGGCTTGGACTAATGGAGACGCTTGCTCCAGTTCCATCAGGCGTCGGTTATTTTCCTCGATTAACGACGTCTGTCGTTGAACCGTGTAGATCAGGTTATCGACGATGGCACCTGTCGGCGTAGTGTTTTTCGGTCGTTTCTGTAGGTTGTGGAGGACCCAACAGAGGCCTTTCTTCCATAGGAATATTCTCTTGAGGAATTATTTGTATGGCATCCTCACGAGGTGTATCCACGGGTGAGGGGGAAGATGTCATTCCGTCCTGTTGAAGGACACGAACTTCACTTCGTATCCGTGAACTGGCTCTGTTGGCAGTTATGGTAGTTTATTGGAAAGCTTTGGGTTTTAGAAGTTTAAAAACAGGGAGAGCTTATATTTCCCACAGACGGCGCCACTTATCGTACCTGATCAGAAGGTGATTGCCGGTGCTTTGAATGCGGTGGTTTAAGTGGTGGTTGAATGCTTCAAGCGTGCATCTTGGAACGACAGGGGGGGTACCTGCAGGCACTCTAACGCTTAAGTCAGTAGAGATCAGAGAATGTGGGTTTAAAGAGAGGATAGATTCTACCTTGGGGACTGTTACGAGTCCCCTATATATAGAGGTGGGTGGCTGCAGAGCCGTTGTAATGGCACACGTGTGTCTGGCGGTTACGAAATCGTGGGAAGTGTAACCGCCGGAGAGAGATTCACGGGAACGTGGGAAGAGACGTTGCAGTTCGTTTGAACTGGTCTCATTGGCTCCTTGCACCTCCTTCGCGGGGAAGGGTTGTGTTGCGAGTAATATTACCAAACGCGGTGTTTGGCTTGGATGGTGTTGGGCCTAAGGTCTGATCGACCGGTCCAGAACATTCAATATATAGAAATTTTTTATACTCAAACCAAACTTATTTAAAGTTTCATAATCAAGCTCTTTATAATCAACTTTTTTTTTTGACAGATTTTTATAATCAACTTGTTTACTCGAATACATAATTCAAAAGTTAATTTTCTTTTTTAAAGACAAATTCAAAAAATTTAAATCTTTACTCTCTAAAATTATTTTTTATAGGAAAATTTGTATTAAAAGAAAAATAATCTCATTTGTACGAAAGATATAGTTTAATTTATTTTTTAAAATATTTTGTTTACTGAATTAAAGGTTTAAGGTATTTAACTTTTTCTAAAAAAATAATAATTTAAGTATTATACATAATCGAGTTAGTTGATGAATCAAAGGAGTCAAACTATATAACTTAAGTTGAACTCAATTAATTAACAAACTTAAATTTCATTTTAAATTTAACTCATTTGATTCATAAACCAAATTTAAAAATTAATTATCAAGTCAAGTTCAGAAATATGAACTAGTTCATTATCAAACCATGTTATTGTATAGTCTCCATAGCTAAAGATTGAGACATGTCATTGTTTATTCTGGTTCCAATAATACATGCATTGCATTTATAGATAAGAGAGGTTATTTTTACAACCCAAAAAGTTGTTGACCCTCTCAATGAAAGTTATCGCATTTTTATTACTCAAATATCACTATTCTTTAGATAACTCTTCTTAAGAAAGTTAACACGTTTTAATTATTCAAAATATTCAGGTAGTAGATCCTTCTATTTGATTAACGTCAATTTTATTCAACCAGTAGAAAGAAAAAAAAAAATTAAACTCTTATTTGGGTACATTAATTTTTGAAGAAGTTAAGAGAGAGCAAAGATTAATTATGAAATCAATTTTTGCTTCCATTAAACTTTCTCAAAGATCAATGCCAATGCACCAAAACATATTTCTAATGAACTGTTTAATCAATCAAATGGACATCACAATGTGAATTATTAGATTGGATTGGTTCCTAACAGTTACCTTACTTGGGTGACTTGTATGCAAGGGCATTTTATAGGTAAATCTTCCTCATGGTTGTTGAGGCACCATCGATGTGGGACTGTTACAACCAAAATCCAGAGTGCTAGCTGCTTTGCTACTAACTACAAGGGATTACTTCTACCTCCTGCCCATGTTTCGGTGTTGAGAATTTATATTAATGAAGATGAGAATGGAAGAGGAGAATAATGAAGATGCTTTTTTAGATGCACATGAAACATTGTCACATATTTAATCTGCAACCACAAAAATAAACAATGCACAAGTTATATGGTTCAGGTCTTCCTTGCTTTGGATTATACTTACACTGTAGTTCACATTAGAACAAATCCTACTTCTTATACAATTTTATTATAGTCACGTTATGAATCACATTCCATTTGCAATTAATGTGCAAACTTGTCCCAAGCTGAGGTCCTAACAGTCCACATTTGAGACCAATCCATATTAATGTCAGTTTACTGAGGATTAAATTTGTTAATAATAACAATTATGTAAGAACTATTATACTTTCTTACATAATTGTTTGATTAGTAATTAGTTCTTGCATTGACTTGTGCAGTAGTTCTTTCTTATTAGATCCTAATTTTAACTTTGATTTAGTCAAGGAAGCTATGCGAATATAGCTCAAATTTGGTCAAAACTTGATATCATATGACTCATGAGTTGTATGATGAGTGACTTTAATTTTAGTGTTCATTACAGTGTGATAAGCTTAGTTTAGATTGAACAGTGACTTTTTCAATTCTTATGCTCTAATCAACCATCCCAAAACATTGGAAATGGATGAGTGCATAACAGGGCTTATTAATGTAAAACTCTTCATTACAAAAGCATTCATGGATAGTTTATGTAACATATGCAATACAAGTACACTAGTGAAAAAATTATGGTAGGACTCTTGGCTTCATATATATGCTTATAACTAGCTAGTTATTGACTATGATCACAAAAATTTCACTATATCATCTAATTATTGCCATAGATTAGAAGCCTAGAAGTGAAAGTGTAGGCTTAATTGGCATAGTAAATTGACAATGCTACATACCATTGGATATTTAAAAATTCATTCGTTTGCAATAGTAAAGTGACAGTATAAGTGGTAGCAATATTTGATAAAATAATATAATTATGATAAATATGTTTGCAATGTTTTAGTTAGAAAGCCTTAAGTATGATAAATAAGAATAAACATGGTACCATAGATTATGTTTTGAAGTTGTTTGATTTATCATGTTGAAAACTTACACATTATGCTACATTTGGATTATTCGAATATCCTCAGAAAGGTTCATATCGTCCCATCCTTTTTTTTTGCCATAGTTATGCATTTAGTAGCTCATTCTAACATAAGTACTGGTAGACAAACATTCTTGATAGATGGCCTTTTCACTAATATAATCTGGGTAGATTCGCTAGGCGAATCATATTGATCGCCGGGCGATTTTAACAGAGCATAACCGAATGTAAGTGATATTGACTTAACGGAAAGTGTCAACTTAACCTCATGAATATGCTTAAATTCTTTTTTTTTTTACTGATGCCTGAAAAAAGAAAGCAAAAAGATAGAGGTCAGAGCTTAGGAGCTGCTCATCCTGCTCAACGTACTAGTTTGGATGAGTATGACAGGACTAAATTCAAAAGCTTCAAATATGAAAGAAGATATAAGAAGTTAGAAAATCAGAACTACCTTTTTAAAAGAAGATTCTCTATAGAGGATTCTGACAAATATGAAGAATTTACAAGAAATATTGAAGGAGTAGGTTGCGGACGCTTGACTAATCCAAGAAAAAACATCAACTATGAAACAGTGAAAGAGTTTTATGCTAATGTATACCATACTAAGGAGTTTCCTTACACCGGAACTGGGTTGAGCACTATGGCTTAGTTGTTACTCCTGTTCTTCTTTAACAATGTCCGACCAACAGGTCATATTCCTTCTGTAACTTTGGATGTCTACACATTGCTTTTGCGGAAAATATGTGGACATAGCTACCATGATATTAAATGAGGTCAGTGAGATTGTGTTGTCAGAGAGCTTTCCTCGTGCAAAAGCAATGAAACATCTCACAGTTTGTGGATTAATCATGGGATTATGCAAGAAATTTAAGCTGCGACTTCCATCCCACACTTCAACAAGAATCATGATAGCAAGAAGCACCTGGTACCACCAGTCCAACTTGAAATCAAAATAGATGATTGGGATCCACGTCTAAAAACCTGCTTCCACATTGATGAGTCATTAATTAGTGTTTTTAATAGGTTATTTGAGTCTATTTTATTTAGATTTTATGTGTTTTTATTTCCTTTTTAGAACTATTTTACTTCAATTGGAAGTTATTTAATTTCAGGAACAAATGTTTTAAAGATTGAGTCTTGGAGCAAAAGAAAGGAGATTTGAAGCTGATTCGGACCAAAAATATGAAGATTCTATGCCAAAATATCAGGCATGGCCGCGCCGGACAGTGGCGTGGCCACGCCATCAAAGTTTGAAGCTCATTGGCCAAGTCAGAGAGTTGGCACGGCCCGTGCCTCTAGCCACACGGCCGTGCCACCACCATAGCATTCTTTTTGCTGCTTTTGCTTCTCGGACAAGTTGCCTATTTAGTTTATTTCTGACCTAAAGCCCATAGTTTCTTGTGGAACATTCTATTGATGTATTTCTCAGGTTTTAAGTAGTTGTAGACTATAAATAAAGTAGCTAGCAAACATATTGAATCATCTTTTGTTCTTGGAAATTATTACTAAACCGTGCACTTGCAGATTTACCCTATCACTCATGTCCATCCACTTGCCTAATTGCACTTTTGATGAAAATCATGACTCTAGGTATCTAGATAAGAACGAGTTTACGGTGGAGATTAAAGCAAATGGAAAGGTAAAGCATAAGAATTTGGTTGATTCAGTGTGATATTGTTTGGGTGGTGCTTAAAGGTACATTTCGTTTTCATTTCCATATTTCTTTTAACAAATTTGTTAGTAGAATTAGATATTTAACTACTTTTTTGTTGCTGATTTCTTGATAGAAGGTGCAAGTAGGGAGGGTGGTAAAGGAGGTACAACTTTTGCTGCACTTTTGTGCTTTATTTTGCTGTATGGTTCTCTAGGAAAAAATTTCAGCATGTGTGTTACCTCAGGTATTCAATCTGTTACATTGCTAGTATAGCATATGTATAAAAGTCAGATATGACCATATGAAGATTTGTCATATAGTAGGTTTGTATATATGCACGTTGATGTTTTCATATACTCAAACGCAACTTAAATATTGGTTGCAACTTAATGTTGACAAAACTCAACACCTCCAGATAGTGTAATGTTGTCTTCACTCTTGTTTATCATACTAGTTTTAATTTTTTTAGTTATTGGAGTGAATTTTGATATGTATTCTTTATGTTAGCTAACTAGCTTTGGCACAAGTTATGAACATGAATCATTATTGACTTAAGACACTAGTCACATTGAAAGATGAATTAAATTATTTGACATTGGTTCACAAACATGTCACATTGAAAGATTAAAAGATTAATCGATGACATATTAAGAAAAATGGTGGAAATTAGTTATTTTTATATTGGTAGAAAATATTATAAGAATATCTTCCAAAACAAAATTCATAAGTGAAGAATGGAAGAATGCTATGAAGTTTAAATTGTAATCTTTTTATACTTTGAATTTTTGAACTTGACAAATTTAAAAATAGTTTGTTTTTTTTGTTCTCTCGATCTATATATCGAGTGAAAAGATAGAAGGGAGAGGGATTGAATGAAAATGGAAGAATGAGTGGAAACCCTAATGTGAATGAATATAATAAAGGGTTCTCTCATCTGGTGCTACTATTTTTAATTTCTTCTTTATTATTTTTTCATTTTAGTTGATTAAATGTTGGGATTAAAAGTACAAATTAACCTTAAATAAACTAATAAAAAAAGGGAAATGCTAACCGGTGCCCCCGGTGCACTGGTTAAGGATACTAAAAAGGGAAATTATATAGTAATTATTGCATTGAAAACTGTGTAATTAATCCATAAATAAGTCAACAAAGTCTCCTTTTATGGTAATAAATTCCTTTTTTTGTATGCTTAACCAGTGCCCGGAGGCACCGGTTAGCATGACCCATAAAAAAATTAGAGGCAAAAAGAAAGTTATCCAAGGTTGCTTGAATAATTTCAAACATTCAAACAACCTTGTTCAACTTTTAACATGGTACATACATCTTAATCTTAATCTTAATCTTAATAATATACAAACATGAAGCAACAAATAGTAAAAAATCTTGCACCAATCCTATGTGTCAAATCCTCAAGCCTCTTGATGTCACATCACCATAAAAAACTAATTTTATTTTTGCCATTTTAAGCATTCACACAATACAAACAATAAAATATCATTATCACACATTTTCCCTCTTCAATTCAAATTTCAAATTTCAAAATTTTTCAAATCCTCCTTTCCCTCTTACTTTTTAGAGAAATCCGAACAAACATCACTTTCTATATCCTTTCTCTCTCATTAATTCCAAACTTATTTCTTTTTCTTCCTCACTTTCTCTCTCTCTTCCTCTTCCTCACAACTCTCTCACGTAAACCCCACTCTCCCTCCATGAAACCATTTTTCCTCTACCTTCTTTCTTCATTTTCGATCAACTTCGGCCGCCTCACACAAAAATAAAACCACCATAATCTTCCTCTCTTCATCCTCTTCAAAACCCACTAATTAATTTATAGATCTATCAAGTTCACTCATGAGGTGATTTCTAAAATTGTTGTCTTCCGACCATCGTGGACTGCATATAGAGAAATTAAACAGAATATCTCCTTAACCATGAATGCTACAGTAAAACGCACAAAAATTTATCTTCATCGGAGAAACTTCACCGGTGACCACCGCACCGGAATTCGCTTCCGCCGCGCCGGAGTTACAATCAGAAGCTTCTTTTATTTTCATCCAGTTCTCTTCAAAGGTTATTTGTTGATTTTGTTTGTTTTTCCTCTTTTTGGATACATTTTCTATTTTTCATTCAACCACTTGCAATAATGATAAATGATTTTCTGTTTTGATTTTTTTGTGCAGCAATAGGTGGAGAAAAATTAGAGGAATTTGAACAGCTGCAACATGTTGTAATCCATATCTTTGTTTTCCTTTGTTAGTGGTTTTCTGACCAGTTTATAGTTTTAACAAAATACTTCTTTTTATATTTCTTTTAGCTTAAGGTTTTGTTGAATGTGTAATTTTATAATTTTTAGATTAGTCCTTCAATTAAACTATTGTGCAGCAAAAAATCTAAGTCATATCGACTGAAACAATTGAATGAGCTTTGGAGTTTAAATTGAATCAACTTGATAATTAATTCAAGATAGTTGTTCATTTGTTGCACATGCTAATTAGTTTTTACATTGATACACAGATTCATTTTGAAATTAAGCTTCAACAACGACCAGGTATCATAAACTCCTCTACTTCTATTCATTTTTATTTCAAATATAGTTGACTGATTTTCTATTTTCATTTTCATTCGTAAATGGTGGAATTTTCTTTTTTAACAAGCCAAAAAAATGGTGGAAAAAATTAACTAGGGATGTGTTTTAATTGATTTGTGGAAGTTTGTTTCCAGAAGTATGTATCTATTTATCTATTTTCATGTTCAAAAATTGATTTGTGGAATTGTTGTGCAGGATCAGTGTTTTTTGTGAGGAGGATTTCGTACAAGGAAGTAAGAAAAGCAACTGATAGTTTTCAAAGAATTGTTTATAGCAATTCTGAAGTTTCTGCATATGCTGCGAATTTTGGTGATAGTGGTGTTTGTTTGGTGAAAGAATTGAAAGATTTTGACAAAGGAAATGATGATAATTTTCATAGACAAGTTCAGTTGTTGGGACGATTGCATCATCGACATCTTCTTTCGCTGAAAGGCTTTTTTTTGGGACTTGATCGCAAGAGCAAGAGGTTTCACATTTTTCATTCTTCTTTTCTTTCTTAGTTGTGATTATAAACATTTTTAATGATATGACGATTATGATTGATTGACTGTGTAAAATATCTTTACACTGACGATGTATATAAATTGAATTCCTATTTTATGTTAATGGTTATGCACTTATAAAAAATAATAATTATCTTCACTAATGGGTAAATTGAAGGTAAATTTATTTTAAAATAATTGAGATGTAGAAGCAAATTTTAACTTATGTTAAGATATTAATATTTAAAAAACATCACAGTTTGTTTTTATGAAAAAGACATCAGATTATTCATTTCTTGATAGTGCACTCTTATTTTACTTTATGTTACAATTAATTTGAAACCCTATATTTTAAGTCTCCTATACTTTGATTATGGATGTGGGAAACTCCCTGCTAAATTGACAATGTTCAGTCTCTACTCTGTGTTAGGACCCTGTCTAAAGAAAATTGCTTGATCAATTTTGTGAAATGAATGATGGAAATATACTAGGCTACTTGGTTTTCTTCGACGATTGTATGAGTTATCGTATGTCTGTTCAATTTATGTTTAGTGTCATTTAGAAATTGATCTTAACCTACCAAAAATTTGACTTTAGGCTGGAAGGCTAACAACATGTTTGTTCACTATTTTCCTTAATGTACTTAAAGGGGGAAAATTATCAATTCTCATAAATGTTTGAGTGATGCTAATAGAAAATGCGATGAAAGAAAATGACAGAAAAATAGTAAATTCTGTAAATTATATGAATATGTTTATCTGACATTTGAATTTTCTCAGTTTAGATTCCCATGAGATAATAGCTTTTTGATAAACTATGTGCCTTAATTTACTTGGTCTAGCTTTTTTAGTTCATACTATGCATCGTATTTTTGAACTTTTAATGATCGGTATTGTTTCCTTAATAATAGACTATTACGACTGAATATGGGGCAGGAGCTAACAGTTTTCTTCAACTATTGTAAATTAGATTGCAGATGGGATGCTTATAAGTGTTTTTCAACTTATTAATCAAATGTTATCTAAAGTTGACTGTCATGACTAAAGTGTCTTATATCTATCGAAATTTAAATCCTTTTGAGATTGAAACTGACTTATCAAACTCAAGGGACTACTAGCCATTGTGAAACTGACTTTCTAAAACCTATTTAAAATTGATGAGTATGTGAAACGGTCATGTGAAACTGAGTTTTAAATCAACTTTCTTAGTTTCTTAAGATGTTTATTATTTTGTTCCAATTACTCTCTGTCTGGATATGCAAGGCATGCTATTTTGAGTAAAATA
>Ga0228710_1008611_pt1 | contig 14569 bp, 3 predicted proteins | sample MedpolnodulmetaG_FD_177995 | JGI IMG/M metagenome (GOLD analysis project Ga0228710, IMG submission 177995) | Root nodule microbial communities from Medicago polymorpha collected in Santa Monica, California, United States - pink nodules | ecosystem: Host-associated > Plants > Roots > Nodule...
TTTTTTTGAGCAATAATACTAGTACCTCTAAAAATATATAAATTAATAGTAGTAAAAACAGTGAAGCTAGCTTTTTACATATGACTTCATAGGAGGCAGTTTATTAATTATTATTTTTTTAAATAGTATATTGAATATAAATTCATCTCTTAAAATTAATAAGTATGATATATGAGGTTCAAATCTGGTCCCCTAAACCAACTTGGACAAAGTCTATTTATATTTATATTGTGTATCAAAAGACTAAATTGGTTATTGTCATTGTTTAAAAAGAAACACTAAGAACTATGGATGTTGACGGTGCATATTAGTTCGATTTTGAGGTTGAAAGTCATTATAATTGCAACATAAAAAAACTATATGTAGTTTGGTTTGGTTGACTTTTAAAAATAAACTAAACCAAACAAAACTAATGTGGTTTGGGTTAGTTCATTGTTGCGGTTTTTTGCAAGACATTACAATTTTTTATTTTCAATATTAAAATCAAGTTAAAAACAACTTATTTTCAGCAATGTTTCAAAATTTATCCAACATTAAATTTCATTTTCATCCAACAATGTTCTCAACAACATTGACCAAATTTAAAATATGAAACAAAAAGTAACCCACAATGATAAAAAACTGAACAGACTAACATTTTATCATTTTCTAAAAGTTCTTATTGAGTTTCTATGCTTTGAGATATATTTAACATAAACAGATTTGCAAAAGTGCAAGTAACATCAAATTAAATACAATTTTTAAAATAAAAAAAAAAAGAATAAACTTAACAAGAGAAAAATTATGTCATTTTATAAAAGTTACCATTGAGGTTTTATGAGTATTGGGTTGGGTGACATAAGTCGCAGTTTGGTGCGATTTGGTTCGGTTGATATAATAAAATTCGCAAACCTACCTAAATTGTGCAATTGAATAAAAAATTGGCTTGTATACATCCAAAGCAAATCCGGTTTTTGCAATTTTCAGTTTGAATTGATTTGTGATTTTTTATTAAGTTGGTTCAGTTTTAAACACCACAAAAAACAGCTTGGTTCTCATAAATAAAAAGCATCCATTTGATCATTGTTTTTAAAAAAATATTATTCATGTCAAACACGGACAGATCCAACAAATCGAAAGACCTAAAGCAAACTTTGAAATGAGACCCATACAAAATTAACAACAATAAAAATAAAAAACCTTTTAAAGCTAATTAGTTTTTATGATGTTAAATGAATATATATGATTGAATCAGATTGATTAATATTTTAATTAATTAATAAAAATGTAATGAGTAAAATTTATACAATGAGGCCTAAAAAATCAACACCGATAAAATTAACACTATTATTCAAATCTAAAAAGTACTTCAGATGCCTAAAAAGTTTGAGGTTGAAAACGGCTGCTTTACGTACACCCTTTGGGATATGGCTTTGATTTTAAAATAAATTTTAAGTGTATTTTAGGCATTAAGAATTATAATAACTATGGTTCAGGCCACTCCTGAAGTTTAATTCAATTTCATTGCTCGATAAAAAAATTTTTGGCCAAAAACAACATTATTGGGACGTAAGAACACATTGAATTGTATATAAAGATTATATTAAAATTTTTACATTTTACTGAACAAAATAATATGATGATCCTTCAAGCTAAATTGGGACGTAAGTTAAAAAATATCATTTTATTATTTATAAGAATCCTACTGATTTTTGTTTCATTTTATCATACAAAATGATCATTATTCACTATAATGGATAATAAAAATTAAGAAAAATCAAAATTTATTTTGCCGGCATTTTTTATAAATAAGATTTAGCTATTATAATTGCAAATAATAGAACATTTTTTTTTTCTAAAAAATAACTCACTTAGTTATTAATATAAAGATCGGATGTACGAGCACTCTCGAATATTCGAGCATACCATAGAAATTATCATATAAATATACTAAATAAGATCTATAACATATATCCCTTAAAAAAAAAAGGACCCATAATATATATGAAATTGGGAGTGCGTGTTTTTAATTAAAAAGGTTTAACTGAATGTTTGACCCCTTAAGTTTATTTTAGATTTAAGTTTGTCATGTATGCTTTAAACGTTTTAAATTGGTCCAAAATATTAGCAACGTTGGAATAAGTTCATCCCTTCTATAAGTTGAACGTTACAGATTACACACGTGGATGAACTTTGGCAGCTTATAATTAAAAAAACAAAATGCGACATAATCTTATCATTTTTTTTAAAAGAAAACACAATACAAAGTCTCAAATTGGAATTTAGGGAAAATCAAAATCTAAGGTTGATTCATCATGCACTGTAATTCAAATTCTATGGTTCTAGCTTTTTCATTCCAAATTACGTTTTAACCATAGAATTGAGTTGCATAAACTCATTTGAGTCAAGATAATCTTCAAGGTTTAAAGAGATACGGGTCACCAACCTTCATCATAAATGTATCATTCTTTTCATGTTGAAACAATATAACTCTTGAAATTTATCGACTCACATTAGACCTTCATCAAATCATATTTAAATAATAATCTACACCGTTAATTTAAACTTGAACAATTAAAATTATTCCTTCATCACACATTTAATGTGCATAAGTGTAATAATCAAATACAAATATGTCACTGTTTTTTCTTAAGTACCAATTTGGACCTATACTCATATTTTATATTATTTTGAAAAAGTTGGTTTAATTTTTCTGAATGTGCCCACGTACTTACTTTCCCTTCTCTGCTTCTATAAATACCTCTGTTACGTCCCTCCCCACCATGTATCAGAAGCATTAAATGTTTCATAATAATGGTAGCTACCTAGCAAGCATTTTAATTAAATAATTTATTTATTTAAAATGAGTTAGTTGGTTTATTATAAGCTTCAACTCAATACTATAGCTCTTGTATTTTTTGTGTGAAAGAATCTGTTAAGCTCAGGAGGGATAGCGCCATAGAATGTCTTCTTTTTTGGTTCCATTTCATTGATTGATCTTCTCTAGCGCTATCCATCCTGAGTTTCATGGCTTCTTCATACTTCTTGGTTCATCATCCAGCATAATCAAAGGTACCCTTTTAAGGTTTTTGGCTATAATTGTTATGTTGTTCATCATCATGCACTATACAAGGTTGTTTCATTGTACTTTTGTTGTTGTTCTGCTTCTTAATTTTGTTTTTAAATGTTTTTTTCATGAGACTAGTACATGTTTTGATTAACAATTGATGGAATTAGAGTGTGTTATCGTTGTTTTGACAAAAATTGGATTTGAAGTTTCAACAAAATTACGGTGTCACTGTAATTTCGTCAAAATTTATTGCTAATTCAAGCAATGAAACCTCTTTTGATTGATTTTTTGGCTATTTTGTTACAATTTGTGTGTTTCTTCATCATCATGCACTATACAAGGTTGTTGCATTACTCTATATTTATTGTGCTTCTTTTGTTTTTTATTTATGATTAATTTATTAACTAACATTTCTTTCTTCACTTTTTTTAAGAAATCAGGGTATGTTTGGATTTACGGTGAGTTTGACCAAATTTCAATATACCATTGTGATTTTGATAAAACTAGACTCTTAAGCTTCACCTTCAATCATTGACCATGAACATGAAGAAGAAAGTGGCAGAAATGGAATGTCACAAGCCAATGGTTGTCAAGTTTATTGCAAGATCTTTTTTCTCTCTTTTGATTTAGTACTTCAAAAGTTTCCACTTTTTCACTGTATTTCAAATAATTGGTAACACCATTTATGTTGCAGTGTTCAAGTAAAAGCAGAAGATCTAATTATATGATTCTCATTGTGAACAAGTAATTAAGTCTTTTATTTATTTATAGTGTGAATTTTCTAGCTCATAATCTACATGTTTAAATCATGATATTCTATGGGGGAAAAAAAATCTCTCCTTCAATTGTTCAAGATAAATGTTATGAATTAAAAGCTTCAGTATATGAAATGATCAACCATTGAACACTAGAAACTCACCACAGGTTTTTGTGTTGATCAAGTTAAAAAGGGTTTTAATTGTTTTATAGAATAAAAACAACTTATTAGGTTCCATTCATTCATCAATAGAAGATTTTTTTATTAAAATAATAAATGATGTTAGTTCTTATTTTGGTAGTGGAAGAATTAAACTCATAACTTCATTATCACTTCAACTCTTATGTAGTTATGTTCATTTTTCAAACCAACTAATCACATTATTACTGTATAATTTTAAATTAATACTCGAATAGTGTGTACTTATATTGTTCATGTGAACTTTGGTCTATATGTGTTGGATCAAGTACTATTCTAATAATCAATTTGTATATTAAATTATTAGAACTTTGATAATCTTGCACCCAAACTCATATAGTCTACTTTATGTAAACTTTAATGCATAGACATGTCTTCAATAATATTATGGAACCACCCAAATTGTAACTCAATCCGACTCAATTTTTGGAGTTCAAAGTATGGTCATGCTCACCAGTGTCTCCAGAGCACGCATTAAGAATACAAGAAAAGAAAGTTATTACTAAAAATGCAACTTTTTTGACATTTTATAAATTGATTACACAATATTTAATGTAATTTCCTTTTTTAATATCCTTAATCAGTGTTTGGAGTACCAATTAGCATTTTCCCTCAAAGTATTATAGAGAGAAATATTTATGGGCATATGAATTCAGACTAACAACCTCAATTGAAAATAATAAAGGAATGATAAATGCAAACACAAAATGCATGATGTTTGGCAAAAAGGTTCAACCACATAAATGTCTTGTTATTTTTTCACTACATATATTTGAGACTTAGGAGTACTTTTTCCATTACTTGTTCCCCCTTCACATATGATGCAACGTTCTAAGCATCCTTAAACAGGGCAAGGATAAGAGGAATATTACATAGAAGAAATTAAGATGAGAAATTAAAATAGATTATATAATATGAAGTGAATTTAGCTAGCTATTGTCACATGGGAGATGTTGACTACTCCCAACTTCGTGTAAGTAACGGTCTAAGTCCAAATTCCCATGATTTAGGTTGCCCAGCGTTGAAGCTATGGTTTGTGCAATTCAATATGTCTGCCCCCACCCCTTAATTATATGATATAGTTTCCCATTTAAATCTAGTGGGGTTATAAAGTAGAATATGTATCTTATCGTATGTTTGGGATATATTTGAATTACAAATGTTGTCCATAGTACCAACAATGACCACACAAATGTTTTCTATTATTCGATCTTGTTTAAATGACACTCACATGTGCTCTAAAAATATTGTTTAAAACATTTATCTAAAAGAAATTTTATCTTAAAAATATAACTTAAACTATTAAAAATGTAATAAATTTATTATTTTCTATACAAAAGTTATTTATTTTTATAAACAAATGTCACTCCTTTCATTACTTAAACAACACTCAAGGACATTTGTTTTTCTTTTTAAAAAAAAAGCTAAACGAATATATTAAAAATTAACGAAAACTTCTCTAGTACAAGGTGTACTAAAGGAAGCTAAAATGTTCAGATGTTACAATAACACAGACAAACTACTACACAAAAACCGACAGAAAATAAAAAATTATGTTACAACCTGAAAGCATAACAAAGGACTCAATCTCCAAACCGTGTACTCAAAATCGAAAAGGGCGTAATACAATTTTAGCCACCAATAAGCTTGAAGTTTAACCTTTTTCCAATAAAGAGAAAAGTTGTTTCGTCTTATTATGAAAATGTATCCTATTGCGATCTAAATGATAACAAGAACTGAAATCCAAATTGTGTTAAAAACCAATCGAGACTTGTTGGAAAAGCCCCCAAGGCCTTCAAACTGAGCAGAATGCTCAATTAACGAACCATGAAGAGCCGTAGAAAAGCCTAGCCAACCCGATATCAAAAGCCAAAGTTGATTGTAGAAGCCACAAATAAAAAACAAATGGTCTTGATCCTCCACCATGCCACAAGTAGCCGCGCACAAAGAATCGTTGTAATCCAAAATGTTTCTTCTAAACAAATTCATTTTTGTTGCTAATCTATTCAATAGCAAATGCCAAATAAAAATATTGATCTTAAGTGGAATTTGCTCAAGGACATTTGTTAACATTTTCTTTTCTTGTATTGCATGTCAATGGAATTGTGAATGCTTTATTTAAAATGAAATAAATAGATCTGTAAATGATCTCTCATTGTGTCGTAATTTTAATAAATATTTTTAAGCCATCAAAGTTTTTCATGTCTTGGATTGAGACATGGTCATCTCACCCTAAATTTTTTTTTAAAAAAAATATTGGCAAATAATGTACGCCTAATCAAGAATGTCACATTTTGTCAAAAAAAGGAATGTCACATGTCAATTTTTACGTTTTTCCTTTTTATTTTTATAATCTCATTCTATATTAAGTGTACAGAAATATTTTAAAGGGTCTTTAAAAAAAACTATTTTAAGTGGTGACATTTGTCTTATTTGATTTAAAAATAACTGGTTTTCCATCAACATGAAATGGTTTCCTCGGCAGAAAAATACATCAATTGATTTTATTTTATTTATAAATGTCTAGTTTCAAAATATTATTTTTGATACCACCAAACCTATATTTCTTCGTTTCATTTTAACAAGAATTCGCTTCTCTTGGTTATACACCACTTTTTTTTTTAATTCAAATAAAGAATTATATTTTAACAAGAATTCGCTTCTCTTGGTTATACACCACTTTTTTTTTTTTAATTCAAATAAAGAATTATTTGCAAGGAGTATATATATCTTTTTTTGAATAAGGAGTATGTATATCTTGACTTCCATATAATTTGGAAGAAAAAAAAAACTATAAGAAATTATGTCACTGTACTGCCAAATAAGAACTATACATGGACCCTAAAAGGTCTTGATGTTGTCGTACCGAAAATTGCTCTTCTCCCAAACGTTTTTGCTTATTTCCATCTCAAACTTTTAAAATTAACCCTGCGTAAGTTAACTCACGTTCGGTAGAACCAACGAGATTTAAAGTCAAGCTAATCCAACGTGAATAAAGTCATGTTCGGTAGCACAAACGTGAGTTAACTCACGCTGAGTTCTAGTGTGCTAACATAACAACATTGAATACTTTTAACCAAGTTATTAATGACCTGTAACCTATACACGCTTATAATTGATCCAAATTACACCAATCCAACAACATAATTCACTCATAATACTCATCATAACATAAGAAAATTCCTAAGACTGAAAGTTTGTAAAAATTTACTAAGTGTTGTGCGCTATATAATTTGACAGAGTAATAACACTTGTAAAAAGATAGAAATCTTATTATTTTTCTTCAACTGTTCAAGTCCTTATATAGGAAATAATGAGAGAACCATTGTTGAAGAAGTGCTCGCGCATCAATTAAGGGTCCATTTGGATTGACTTATTTTAGAGCTTATGCAATGTAAATAAATAAGTTTTTATATATTATTTATAAGCTTGTAAAGGCTGTTTATGAAAAAAATAGTTTACGAAAATACAATTTTCGTTAGTAAGAACTTATAAATTAACATAAAATCTTATTTATTTGCATAAACTATTTTTCATAAGCCCAAAATAAACTTAATCCAAACGGAGCTTAAGTCCTTGAGCAACTTAATCAGAGATGTTGAAGCTTTTTATCAAATGAATAATGGCGTTGAGTAGTCATTATAAAATGTTTTTCTTCTAATACAATAATCTGTTACATTCTCTTTGTCCTTGATTTTTCTTGTTTATTTCTGCATGTGGTACTACTTAGAGTTTGAAAGCAATACTCTTTTGGAAGACGACAAACAGAGTTAGAGTCTCTAGGTGCTGACGTTATCTTCAAATGCTTCAACCTTTAGAATCTTGTTTCCATCATAGGCTTCTTAGCAAAATGTCTATTCTTATTAGAGCATTGACCTTAAATTTGACCTTTTTTAGATCTTGTTCAAAGTCACAATATCTTCTTTTTTTTTGGCTTCAGATGCTTCCCAATACGTTCAGAGTCTTGATATTTCAGAACTAAAAGATGACTTTGAGAGTCAGAATTTAATTATATGGTCCTGCACACTTAAACACACATTAACATATTCAAATGTTCTTTCATATTTTGTTATCATCAAAACGTTAGAGACATTGTTCAAAACTCATTTTGGTTCAACACTAAGGGCCTGTTTGGATTGGCTTATTTTGAGCTTATGTGACTTATCTATTAACATAAGTCTTTTTAAAGGCGTTTAGGTAAAGTAATAAAAATAGCTGCTTATGTCATATTTTAATAAGCCTTAATTTTAAGCTTACCAAATTGCTTATACAGAGCTTATGCAAATAATGCTACTAACTTCGATTCTCTCAGTTCCACCTTTTCCCAAACCCATATTTTATTTGTTATATTTATCTTTTACGGTGGTGAGTATCTAATTAATTATATATACATCTATTTCCTTTATCATTATTTATAATGTAAGACACTCTTTCAAAAAAAAATAATGTAACACACATATTTTTGTAATTGGTCCTTTTTCTCATACACATTTTTTTTAAGGATTCTCGTTAACACATTTGTTTTATCTTTATGCAAATTTAATATTATTCTCTATAAATATACTAACTTTTCATTTTAGTCCATCTAAAATTTTTCTTCAATTTTTAGTCCCCTTAAAATTTTCAATCACCACTTTTGGTCATTATTTTTAAGTCAATTCATGTGTAATATATTTTTGGGTTAAATATGTTTTTGGTCTCTATAAAATTGGGATCTTTTAAGTTTAGTCCTTACTTAATTTTAAAATTTAGAAAATTTCAACAAAACATGAATTGAATATGAATTTTTTTTGTTAAAAAATTCTAAATATTTTGGAAGAGATTCTTATAATATTATAAATTTTTCTGCAAAAATATAAATTATACATATAAGTTTATTTAAAAAGAGAGACTAGAAGTGAAGATGAAATTTTTTTGAGGGACTAAAAATCTAATACAAGTTTTAGAGTGACTAAAACGGAAAGTTGATATATTTTTATAGGGACCAAAAAACATATTTAACCTATATATATATAAGTATTATTATGATATTTTAATATTGTTTTTTTAGCTTTATAATCGTGGTTTGATTCTTTGATTATATATATTTTAAATTAAAAATATTTTAACATTTCATAATTGCTTGTGTAATGACACTTCCAAACACTTCAATTTATATAAGTACTTTTTAGTATACATATCTAAACATAAAAAACTTATTGAGTATAAGAGCTTATAATGTAAGCTCTAGTGCTATAAGCTCTAATGCTATAAGCACATGTATAAGCTATTTATCCAAACGGGGCCTAAATAATACATATATTACACAAATAAATTAAATTAAAGTACATGATAGTACACACGGTGAAAAACATATTTTCTTTGAGGTCAAATTTAAGGTCAATGCTCTAATAAGAAAATTATGATATCATTTTCTTTAAGGTCAAAATGACTTTTATATGAAAAAATTATTTTCTCAAATATAGATGTTTCGTGTCGCATTTGCAAAATAAAATAAAAAATATTTTGTCAATATTTTATGTGTATCACATTTTTTTTTTTTGTATTACAGTGTTTTTTTTTTAATTCGCATCTATACGTTTTTCTCATGCATATAATGCACATTTTCTTACTTGCTATAGATACAAGAATATTTTTTTAGTGTTGCAAAAAGAATTTTTTTTTTATATTACCTTTTTTTTTCATTTACTACATTTATGAATAACTCACATTATACATAGGTTTGAATAATTTAGCTGTCCAAATCTTTAATCTTTAATATATAAATGCGGAAAGACCTAATATCACCCCTCTAACTCGTTTTTCTATTTCCCTTTTATTTAAATAAGTGATTTTCACATCTATTTTGTTTTTTCTTTTGTGATTTCGTCGTATTAGTACAACGTTGTTTTGTTCGTCGTCTTTGTGTGACGTTGTTTGTCTTTCTTGTTTCGTTCAGGTATTTGTTTGATTCATATTGTTAGACCAGCTTCAATCCAGTGCAGATCAAATCAATGACTATGGAGTCGTCAACGTTGCAGATCCGGAGACATGAGTATTCTGGAGACTTAAATATAGTCATATGTGTAGGCTTTAATACTTTTCCGTTTTATGCTATTAACATGGATGTTGTGAGTTTGTTCACAGATTCATTCCTTTTGTTTTTAACAAATTTTCATTGTATCGATGTACTCTATTAATTTAAATGAATGAATATCGCTTATTTATGTTAAAAAAATGTTAAACTTTTAACATATCAAGAGATTCCTATCTCTAATTAGATGCAACTTAAATTTTATCAATTCATTTCATAAGACTACACTTCAAAAACGATTTTAAAATACAAAGCCATTAAGAAATGCATTAAATAAGTGTAGTCATATATAGTTGTTACGTGTTAAATTTGCAAATGTTTATAATCATATATATAGATTTGTTTTGAGGAATAATTATATATAGACCACATAAGGGCCGACCCAAGGGACTGCCACTAAAACAAGGGTTTTAGGCCTTCATGTTTTTGAAACTCTATATAAGCCTCATATTTTTTATCAGCCTTATATTTTTTATCGTACTTTAAATTTTGTAAATATGTGTACTTTAAATTTTGTAAATATGTTTACTCAAGTGGTATGTAAATGAGGAGTTATAGTTTCTATTGTAAGTTCAATTTTAATGCTAGTAATTTTATTGGTTATTTGAACCATAAATTCTTTTTGTCTTCATATTCCTATCGATCTAATTCGATGTCGGTTGTTCTAAATATATTAAGACAAGTGTGTAATTTATATTTGTATCATTTCAATATTATTTTGTTATTTTAAGATCTCTAACAATTGGTAAATAATGTCTATATTAAATATTATTTTCAACACACATGCATGCACGCGCCCATACACACATATTAGAAAAGTTACACACTAGCAGAGTTGATTATAACAAAAGAGGATATACTCTTACAATGTGACAAACCAAAGTTTAATTTCTAACTGATAAAATACTCATTTAATCAGTGTCTAACACACAAAAAAACAAGAATGAAAGAAATACTTACATGACGTTTTTGATCTTCTATATCTCTTTTGTGTTTAAGACCAGTAATTATCTCTAAGACGATAATTCCGAAATTGTACACATCAAACTTGACGGAATACTGTCCAAAACATAAATACTCGGTTGGCATATATCCTTTGCAAACCAAATGAATAAGTTTTATGAATTAAAAAAAATGCTTTCAAAATAATACACTACTTAATATTAACAATTAATATTTATTTTGCTTACTTACAAGGTACCCACAACTTTGTTTTATATATTTTAGAGTTTCGTCCTCACTAAAGAATCTAGCCAGACCAAAATCGGATATTTTTGGATTCATTTCTTCATCCAAATGAATATTTGTTGGTTTTAGATCGCGGTGGAGGAATTGTGGTATACCCTCATGAATGTAACAAAGTCCTTGAGCAATCCCTAAAATGATATTGTTACATAATCTCCATGTTAGTTATGCTCTTCTTGTATTTCGTTCTGCATTAAAACATACAAATTAAATCAATTTTAGAGCTATGTAATTAAGTGTAATATTCAATCATAACTAAAGAAATAGAGATACTAGTTTAGAAAACAATAAAACCATCATGAGAAGAAAAGGTCAACAATATAGTTGACTGCGCTTACTTGCTTCTTAAGTAATTAAATGTTAGCATAGCTTAGGTTGATTTTTTATATGCTACCTCATAGAATCTTATTGTATAACATCAATAGTCTATAAATAAATACATCATGTAAACATTGATTCAGTAATGCAAATCACAAGTTATTCACTTCATGATTACATGTATTGGTGTCGACCAATGACATGGAGAGATAGGAGGAAATATACCTGAGGAAGAGGTGGTACAACAAATACGAAGCAATCAAGACTCTTGTTTGAAACAAATTCATATACAAGAAGTCTCTCTGGTACTTGCACACAGAAACCCAATAGCTCATTCATGTTCAAAGTTCGATTTCAATACTAGCAATTTTATTGATTATTTGAATCTTAATTTCTTTTTACCTTTAATTCATATGAATCTAATTCAATGTTGGTTGTTCTAAATATATTAAGACTAAGTGTGTAATCAAAGTTTGTAAAGGTATAAAAATAATTTATATTTGTATCATTTCAATATTAATTTTTTATTTTAAGATCTCCAACAATTGATAAATAATGTCTATATTAAATATTATGTTCAACAAACACGTGCGCACGCGAACGCCCACGTCCACATACACATATTAAAAAGGTCACACACTACCAGAGTTGATTATAGTGAAAAAGGATATACTCTCACATAGGGGTGAATGCTTGTACAACAAAGGGGTAGCTATGGCTACCCAAAAAAATAAATTTTATTGAGTTAGTTGGTATATTTTTAAGTGTAATAATTTTTTGTGACTTTGGTTACTTTCGAGCGGTCACCTCATAAAATTATTGCTAGCTTCGCCGCTGCTCTCACAATGTGACAAATCAAAGTTTAATTTCTAACTGACAAAATACTTATGAAATAACATGTGTTAATCCTTAATTACAAAAAAATTTCCAATAAATTACTGCATTTTTTCACACATTATCGCTCACTCACTTCTTTGCTCATTATCACTTACTATCAAAACATTTTCAACATGAAACCAATTATGATACTATGGTTTGTTTTGCTTTTGGTTCCTCACTCCATCTCCCAGAACGAGTTTTTGAAGCTGGTCGAGCAATGACCCCCCCAGCTACATGCCTAACATTACCTTGGAGAATTTCACATTACATGGACTTTATCCCAGCAACACCACTGTCACTCCAAAACGCTGCAAACCTATCAATGGAGATAATTGTTGTTCACACTTCACACAAAGCTAAGAAATATTAAGAAATGACAAATTTAACTCCGAAATTCATCGATAGTTAACTACCACCGGTTAAAATCCATCAGAAATTAAATGTCGCTGGGTTTAAAATTGTCAATTAGTGGTGTTTCTTAGCTTTCATTGTGAATAATGATATATTAAACCCATCGACATTTAAATAGAGGTATTTTAAGTGTGTTTAGAGAGAATAAGACAAAATTAAGAATTTTTTTTCCATAAATTCCCTCAATTGAAAGTAATTTTATATGATGTGTGTCAGACACTAATTAAATATGAGTATTTTGTTAGCTAGAAATCAAACTTTGGTTTGTCATATTGTGAGAGTATATCTTTTTTCGCTATAATCAACGCCCTTAGTGCGTGACCTTTTTAATATGTGTGTGTGTGGGCGCACGCGCGTGCGTGCGTGCGTGTGTCGAAAATAATATTTAATATATACATTATTTACCAATTGTCAGAGATCTTAAAATAACAAAATAATATTGAAATGACACAAATATAAATTAATTTTTTACTTTTACAAACTTTGATTACACACTACTTGTCTTAACATATTTAGAACAACCAACATCGAATTAGATTGATAGGAATTTAAAGGCAAAAAGAATTTAAAGTTCAAATAACCAATAAAATAGCTATAAAATTGATCGAACTTGCAACATGAAATATGACTCTTCATTTATATACCATTTGAGCTTCGTGTGAACATGTTACAAAATTTACCGTTCAAAAATATTTTTAAAGACAAAAATATAAAGCCAAATACGAAGCTTAAAAAACTCGGGGGCTTAAAGCCCTTAATTTAGTGGCAACCCCTTGGGAGCATGAATGGGAAGAGCACGGCTCTTGCTCTCGGTCAGAATTTAGTGTCGATAGACTATTATTTTTTTTGGTCAAGAGTGTGCTAGACTATTTTACCCTTGCCCTAAACATCAAAGATAGATTATACATTATGAATGCATTCAAAAAGGAAAACATTCAACCAGATGCAATGAAAACCTATGATCATGCCGATGTGGAGAAGGCCATAGTGAATGCCATTGGAAAGAAGAAAAAAAACCCAGAACTTTGTATTTGAAAAAATAAACAGATTTATTTGAATGAAGTTGGATTGTGTCTAGAGCATGATGGAATGAATTATAACGACTGCTCTCCTCCTTTAAGGTCAAATGCTGCTGCCGCTTTGTGTAAGAAAAACTTTATATTGTTACCACCGTAAAGGTGGTTGTTACTGTTTCTTAAATAAAATAATAATAATAATTATGAAATAATGGTTTTGAGTATTTTTTTTATTACTTTAGTTACTAGATCTATATTCCATCAAAAAGAATTTTACTAGATATATTCAATATGCATTTTTTTTTCTGCATAGTTTATTTTAACAGATCAAAATGAAATATATTAAAAAATCAAAACAGTCCTTCCGACAAAAACAATGTCAGACATAATTAAAAAAGTTACAAAATTACCAAATTACAAATAAGAAGTAAATAAAGCGAAAAAACAGGCAAACTAAGAAACATACATCAAACAAGAAATAGGATTTTTTTTTTGACAAGACAAACAAGAAATAGGATTGAACCTTTCAAAAAAAAAAAAAAAGTTTTTAATTTTTTTTTTTTTATTTTTTTTAAATTTTCTTTTTTTTTTTTTTTTTTTTTTTTTATTTTTTTTTTTTTATT
>Ga0228710_1008615_pt1 | contig 14556 bp, 11 predicted proteins | sample MedpolnodulmetaG_FD_177995 | JGI IMG/M metagenome (GOLD analysis project Ga0228710, IMG submission 177995) | Root nodule microbial communities from Medicago polymorpha collected in Santa Monica, California, United States - pink nodules | ecosystem: Host-associated > Plants > Roots > Nodule...
TTGAAATTTGTAACTTATTTATTGATGTTGAAAACTTAATTTGTTTCTTTGAAAATTGATGAGTTATTCCGCTGCTAAACTTATGAATTTTGTTTTGTGAAATGGTGAAATGTTGAGGATGTGTAACACCTATTTTATTTGAATATATTTTTATTTAATAAATTAAGGCCGGGGTCTTAGGATGTTACATAGTTGGAATCAGAGCAGGCCGGTCTATCCAGCCTAAGTTTATAATTTTGTTATGTCCTTTTTGTGAAACACTATAAATGTCTAACTCATAAGTAATTGTCTGATTCTGGTGATGCATATAAGAAATGGTTGGAGGTAGAAATGATCAGGAAATCGTCGAATCCTTAACGACGATGGCACAAACAATGGCTCAAGGGAATGAGGCGTTATAGGGGGCGCAAAAACATCAGCATGGAGGTAACGAGGAGTTTTGAGTACATGGGAGGTTCCAGAAAAACAACCTGCCTACTTTCAAAGGAAGGTACGATCTTGAGGCTGCTCAAAATTGACTCCAGACGATTAAGAAAATTTACAGGATGGTGGTGTGCACTGATACATAGAAGGTTTTGTTTGAGACTCATATGATGGCGAAGGAGGCTTGATATTGGTGGGAGACTACTCTTTAGAGGTTGGAGGCTGTAGGTACTGAGATCACCTGGGAAGTCTTTAGGAATGAATTTTTGGGGAAGTACTTTCTAGTTGATGTTCGTAATAAGAAAGAGACTGAGTTCCTTGAGCTGAAGCAAGGGAGTATGTCGGTGGTTGATTATGCGACGAAGTTTGAGGAGTTGTCTAGTTTCTGTCCTCATTACACTACAGTAGGGGCGGAAGTTTCCAAGTGTGTGAAATTTGAGAATGGGCTAGTTTTCGGTATTGGTTAATACTTATAGGATTAATGAGAAAGATAGCAAGGCGAGATCCAATCATTACAAAATTGCTAGTGAGAAGAAGAGTAAGGACCAGAGTAAGGGAAAACAAAAGTTCCAACAGAAAAGTGCAAGTGAGAAGGAAGCAAGTGGGGGAGACACTTGTGCTCCTCTGAAATGTTTTAACTGTGGTGTTGTAGGTCACCGTGCATATGAATTTAAGAGTACATAGCTGAAATGCTTCAAGTGTGGAGGGCATGTTAAATGCTGCATCTGTAATGAGCTTGGTCATATCAGTATACAATGTCAAAAGTCGAAGAAGGCACAATCTCGAGGGAAGGTGTTTGCTTTGAGTGGAGCAGATGTCTCTAGTTCCGACAACTTGATTTGAGGTACTTGATTCATTAATCATGTTCCTTTGATTGCTATTAGTAATACTGGAGCTATGCATTTTTTTTATATCCATTGATTGTGTGAAAAGATTGGACATTGAAGTGTCTTCTATGTCAGGTAGTATGTCATAGATACACCAACTAGTGGTTCAATTGTTCATAATATATACCTAATCTAGCAAAAGAAGAAAAATAATGGTGATAGGTAAACACCCATAGGTGGCATACCACTCCTCTACCACCCTTATGTGGCATTTTATTTTAATTTTTTTTTTTTTTAATTTCAAACCTCTTCTATCCTCAAACCCCTCTCTCAAAACTTTCTCTCTCTACAACTCTCTTTCAGACCTCTCCTCTCCTCAAACCCCTCTCTCTGTTAATTACTTTAAGTTACTACAATTGACCATTAATGAGGTTTATTAGCTTTCTTTGTAATCCACTAATACCATTTAAAACAAACAATACCAAATTCAAAAACCAAAACGAAATTTGAGACTATACAAGGAAGTAATGGATAATGTAGTTGCAACTGTTTGTATATTGATGAACATATGATCTGTCTCTTCTCCGAGCAACCCACCGCCGCCCTCCGCCTTATGGCCGGCAGATTTACCATCTCACTAGAAAACGTCAGATTTGAACCCCAAAAAAATGATACAGTGCGGGAGAAAAAAGGTTATCGACGATGTGACATTTATGGATCTTGACAGCTTGAAAACAGGCGGCGGTGGTTGTGAGGAAGAATAGGCGGCGATGTGGTTGCAACTTTGAAGAGAAGAGGTGCCGATTGTGGTGGTGTTAGGGTCGAAAAAGAGTGAGAAAATGACAGAGAGTTGGGGGCGCGAAGAATGGGGGTGGCGGTGGTGGTAAGTGGTGGTGAGGTAAGGTTTAGTGATATGTGGAGATGGAGAAATGAGAGAGAAGAGAGAGAAGGGAAAGACTCATGTTTGTTTTTCTTACATTAATAAAATAAATAAAATATAATAATAAATGCCTCTGTTGCTGTGTTGTTTTTCTTGCATTAATAAAATAAAAAAATAATAACAAATGCCACCTAGGTGTGTGTATGTGGGTGATACCGAAAATGTGTGTTCATGAATATTTACTCGAAGAAAAAATATTTGTAAGGTTACACTCTAAATGCATCGAACTTTACATGTTTACTACTTATAGAATTTGTGTAAACATTATCTTTTTATAAAAATAATTTGTTATTCTATGTCTTTGGATTGAGATTAAGAAGCCCTTTAAATTGAGGCAATGTAATGTATGACAATGTTGTCTTGATTTGATTATAAAAATTGAAAATTATGAGCTTGTTAAAAAATATCCTAAAAATTCTTACAATTGATGATCTAGGGAGAGAAACCAAATCCTAAAGGTTTATCCTATTGAATGCATAGATTTTTTGTTTAGTGTTTTGAGGGGGCTTAGATTTTTTATTGTCAACAATATTAGACCCATAGATTGTCGAAAATGTCAAAACTTTCACTAGAATAGTTTTATCCGGAATTTTCGTTTGGGTTTTAAACAATTGTTTTTTTTTTAGGTTAAATTACACTAGAGTCCTTTAAGTTTGAGGTTTGTAACTGATTGGTCATTTAAATTATTTTTGTCAGACATAAGTCCTTTAAGCTTGTAAATGTTTTCAATTTAGTCCTTCTGTTAACCAAAACGATGATGTGTCAGAAGGACTAAATTGAAAACGTTTACAAACTTAAAGGACTTATGTGTGACCAAAATAACTTAAATGACAAATCTATTACAAACCTCAAACTTAAAAGACTTACCTGTGACAAAAATAACTTAAAATTAATCTGTTACAAACCACCAACTTAAAGGTCTCCGGTGTAATTTAACCTTTTTCTTACTTTTAATGAAAAAGAAAAGATAAAATGATGAAAAACGAAAAAACAAGAAACGACGTCGCATACCTATATTTCCTCAAAAACTCAACAATTACTCCTATTAATTAATGCTTAGTTTAAATCCCAATTCGAAATTTAAAATAAAAATAAAAAACAAAAAACACGGAACAAAACGAAATAGTAAAGTGCGCCTAAACAAAACAAAAAAAGAATTAAATTAGGAAAAAAATTAAATTAGGAAACAACAGTTCCTATTTAGTTTCCGATTTCGGATCAAAAAGAAAAAATTGAAAATCGAAGAAATTTGAATCAAATCAAAACGATGTCGTCTTCTTCACCAGACATTGTTTCAATTTTGGAGAATTCAAAGGAATTGGATCGGTTAAGGAAAGATCAAGAAGATGTTCTCTCTGAAATCAACAAGCTTCACAAAAAGCTTCAAACAAGTTAGTTACTCACTTTCTCTCTCTTATTTTACTTTACTTGTTTATATTCATCGTTTTTGTGATGCTTATTAAATGATTCATCCTAATTGTAATGAAATTTGGATGATTAGTTATTTTTAATGAATATAATATAATATAATAATCTCTCTTGATTGATTGTGTTTAGTGATTTTTTTATTTATTTTATTTTGGGAAATAATTTGTATGTTTTAAATGATGTTTGTGTTGTGATTTTTAATTAAGCTTACTTGCAGTTTTTAAATTTCGTAAACATTGATTGTTGTATAATAATACATTTAAAAATAAAAAATTTAAAATAAATCATGATTTAGTTTTGCGGGGTTCATTAATTTAGAGTCCGGTTTGTTTGGATTGACTTATTTGAGGTTATCCACTGATATAAGTTTTGTGAGACTGTTTAGGAGAATTTTTAAAACAACCCGTGATATTTTTTCAACATATTTTTATAAGTTCTACATTGATAGCTTATGTAAGCTCATACATAAGCGCTTATCATGGTAAGCGCTTGTGCTATAAGCTGTAAATAAGTTTTTTTTTCTTTTTTCTGAAGAAGTTAAATTAGCCCACCCAAATTGGCATCGGAGAGAATCGAACTGAGATTTCGAGAAGGATCACACTCCCAGATCCCAAGCCAATACCACCATACCAACCCAAGTGGGTTGGTAAATAAGCTGTTTATCCAAACAGGCACTAAGTTTTGTTGTTGCACGTTGATTACTATTACGTACATCCATGATGTTTAAATTTAAAATGGTAGTGTGTGTTCGTAAGACCTAGCTCAACTGACACTGCCGATATTGAATTTGGGATGTCGCAGTTGTGTCTATGGGTTTCAGGTGGTGGTTGCCATGTTGTCCACGGACAATTTTTTTTGGCAATGTGTTATACTCACGAGTCATGAGTTTGTGAACAAGGTTTTCAATTGTGGCCGTGTTGTCGTTATTGATAATATTGTGGAAAATTAGGTCAACTGTAGCTAATTGTGATCGTGTTTCGGTTGTGGATGCATCAAAGATCTTGATGTCACAACCAAAATTGTGGTGGCGTGCTGTTTTTTTTGGACTGAAAAATGGGCATATTAACTCATGGTTATAGTTCAGCAATTATGAATTTTCCTTGTTTTCGTTGGTATGTGTTGAAATTTTATATTCAAAATAAGTAGCAGGAAAATGTGCTTTATCATTTTATTTTCATTTATATTGTAGAAGACCCTGATCAAATATGGCTGTTTGTGATCGCGTTTCGGTTGTGGACGCATAAAAAATCTTGATGTCAGAGCCAAAATTGCGGTCGCAGAATGTTTTTTAAAATGCTTCTTGTAAAAAGTGGACAGATTTCATCAGGATTAGAGTTGGAAAATTATGAATTTTCCTTGTTTTCGTTGTTATGTGTGGAAGTTTTGTATTCGAGTTAAGTAACAGGACGAAAACATGCTTTATCAATTTATTTTCATTGATATTGTGGAGAATCATGGTCAAATGTGACTAATTGCGAATGCGATTGTGTTTCGGTTGTGGATGCATCAAAGATCTTTGATGTTGCAGCCACAGTCACAGTTGTAGACTATTTTCTAAATTGCTGTTTGTGAAAAGTGGTCAGCTTTAGTCAGGATTAGAGTTCAGCAATTATGAATTTTCCTTGTTTTCGTTGGTATGTGTTGAAGTTTTATATTCAATTCTGTTTTCGTTTGTATGTGTTGAAGTTTTATATTCGATTTAAGTAACATGACGAAAACATGCTTTATCATTTTATTCTCATTGATATTGCGGGGAATCATGGTCCCATATGGCTAATCGTGACCGCATTTTGGTCGTGGACGCATCAAAAATCTTGAGGTCAGTGCCACAATTGCGGTCGCGGGATGTTTTCTAAAATGGTGCTTGTGAACAGATTTAGTCAGGATTAGAGTTGGACAATTATGAATTTTCCTTGTTTCGTTGGTATGCGTGGAAGTTTTATATCTGAGTTAAGTAACAGGCCGAAAATGTGCTTTATCATTTTATTTTCATTTACAGTTGAGGAAGGTTAGTTAACAGAAATATAACTTTGTACTTTTGGGTCTTCAATAATCTGCATTTCGTTAATACGCACTTTTCTTTAGTTGTATATAGTGCCTGCATGCTTCCTCGAAAGGGTAATTCATCAAATACCCAATTTGTGATGGAAACCAAATGTTTATTTCGTCAGCTTCCTTAAAGGAATTTTGGGAACTTATTGAAAACATGAAATTGACAATGCTTTGTGTGATTTTAGTGAATTTAAGAAAAGAAAATCATGCACTGAATGTTATTACTTATTATTAGTTAAATTTTAAATATCACTTGCTATAAGCTTTCGATCTTTGGCATATGAACTTTGAATGTTAAAGATCTGAGCTAGTATATCATTGGGAGCTTGTTAGATAGGAGCATCTCTACTTGTTTCAATATTCTAGAATGAAGATCAATATTCAGTTTTTCTTTTATATTAATGTATTTATGTCTTTGTAATTGGTTGTTGTTTATTTCTTCTTATTTCGATGTAGCTCCTGAAGTGGTTGAGAAGCCTGGAGATAACTCACTAGCTAAGCTGAAAATGTTGTATACCCAAGCAAAAGATCTTTCAGACAATGAAGCAAAGTACGTCAATTCTGTACCTCTTGAGCATTTAATTTTCTTTCACACATTTTAAAAATTACTAAGATAAACTTATCAACTCTTCGAATTTTGCCTGGGTCTAACTCAGATTCACAAAACCCTCTCGTAAGATAAGAATGAATTACACAGGCCTTATAAGAATTGTTTAGGCCATATCTTTAGTCGATGTGAAATCTCAAGATTAAGATTAGAGTAACTCTTATATACAACATATATAATTCTTCATTTTGTTTTTGGTTGCCAGTCTTTCCACTATGTTGATAAGCCAACTTGATGTCTTGCTTCCGCCGGGACCGCAAGGACAACCACGAAGAAGATTAGGTTTGTCTCAAATCTGACTTTCACTTGAAATATAATTGCTTTATATCTTCTTAAGCTTATAAACAAATAGAATTTGTCGATATAATTAAAAAAGTTATTGAATTGGGTTTCAAATATTGAACCACCAAGAGAATTTTGATTTGCTATCGGCAACTGTATTGAATTTTAAGATTCAGAGAAAAATTTAATTTTTTTTAGAAATAGATGTGTGGTGTGCTAGGAACTCTCTCTTTTCAACACTTTCTCCAACACTCATTTTTTTGAATTTATGGTGATACCTTGCTTCTCCGACAATGTAGTTATGACGTTTTGCAGCAATCAGTCATATCATATAAATATCAAAATACATATGGGAGTGGTTTATGAGATACTTTTGTCGAGGCGAATAAGTTTATTGAGCTATCATTTTTTGTTAACGTTTATTTATGAATGTAATTGCATTAATGTGACTCCCATTCCAATTAGATGTCAGTTGTTGTCTACTGTCTAGCTAACAGTTCTTCTGTTACAGAAGGCAATGAGCAGAAAAGGAAACGAGTGAAAACAGAGTCAGACATTTCAAGGTTAACTCCGAGTATGCGAAATCAACTTGAGGCTTGTGCCAGTCTTAAGGGTGAACAGGCATGTATTTCCCTTTAAGTTTGATAAAATACAAATCAGTGTATATTGCATGTGTGCGTAGTACATTGCTTCTTTTAAACTTGTGTCTCTTAAACTGCTTCTGTTATGTTAATTTAAGCTTACAAAGCTATTAGATCATCTGTTGTAGTTTGTTAACTAAGATGTTATTTAGTTAGTGCGATTCTGTTATAGATTTAGAATGTTCTAAAATAACAAGGTTCTGCATAAATCATAAAATCAACAGAAATGACGCTCTTCTGATAATATTTTCTTTCTTTCTGTTATTAACTTTCACTTTCTCAGGACACTTGTTTCTAATATACTTAGATGAAGCGTTTGGAGTTCTATCACATTATTTAATATGTTCTGGCTTCTCACTTTTCAGGTAGCAGCTAGGGTCACGCCACGTAATGCTGATAAGGACGAATGGTTTGTTGTAAAAGTGATTCATTTTGATAAGGAATTAAAGGAGTAAGTATAGATTCTGTATATAAATATTCAATTAATTATTTATTTGTCAAAAAAAAAAAATATTCAATTATTTCGTTCAAGTTATAGATAAAATCTGTCCACATTCATTTTCACATTAATTTGGAAAATAACACCTATCTTCCTTGCTCTATTTATCTACTAGGGGACTTGGGGTAAGATTTGTACATAATGTAATAGAGTAATGTGTTTATTCTTATACAATGAAAGGTGTAGAGGTGTAAGAACAACAGAAAAAGTAAGGGGTAAGAGTGTAAGATCCCAAACCAGCAGTTTTGGGTGTAACTAGTGCTAACATTAGGAAAAGTCAGTACAGCTCATACCAATTGATGCTTTAAAGTGATTAGGTATTATAATGTAGAGTATTATATTGCAAATCATGTTGTAACAAGTCTATACGTGGTTTGGATGACATGCCAGTCTTAGAATTTGGCTAGGCCTAATTCAACACTAGTAACTAGCTCTAGGTTTGCCTTCTGCAGTCCAAGGTGGGCGCAATGAAGGCGGGTAGAGGTTTAACATGGAAGCAGAGTCTCCCAAATTGGGAGCTCTGATTGAGACACGTGAAAAATGTTATTTTACTTCTCTAACATGCTTCCCCTGTATGAACCCTTTAGGCTTGAAGGGTGAACAATGCATAGATTTTGACGAAATTCAAATTATTAATATAAAGATTGAGGTGTCAAGAATTAAAACTTGGATAACTTGGTTGCAGAGGTTCCATACCATATCATGAACCAACTATCTCAAAAGCTTAAGCTATTAAGTGAAGACACGTAATAAAGACTTCGGCAATCTCTGATTGATACCATATATGGCAAGACTACTTTGAGTCTGATACCTTATTGGTGAAAGTAATATTTCTAAAGACTCAGTCAATCCTTAACAATAATAATTCTAAAATTGTTATACGGCGATCGCAATTACGGCTGCGGTCCATATTTTTAACTGCGGTCCATATTTTAAAACTACTTGAGGTGGGCTTTTGGGATTGAATTTGGCTATTCTCAATTCTAACAAGGGCAATCACAAACTCTCCTCAGGACCCAGTATGCATGGGTGACTAACTAAATGAGTTTGTTACTTTACCAATTGTTTGAGTTGCTCCGGTTTGTTCATTGTGTAAGTTGTCGTTGTTCGTGTATGATTTGTCATTATTGATGAAAAAATAGTAGCTGTTTGGACATGAATCTTTTGCGATTGTCCTTTTCGTTATTCTATTAATTCATCTATTAAATGATTTTACAGATTTGAAGTACTTGATGAGGAACCTGGTGATGATGAAGATAGCAGTGGCCAAAGGTAAACCTATTGGGAAATTTATTGTGTTTAATAGTTTACAACGGTTGTGTTGTTGGTTTGCCTTGCTTCAGTTTCTGCTTAAGTTTTGCATCAATATTTCTTTCCACCACAATTATATACATTTCGCAGTAGTTGGAGTTTAGTCACATGAATCAACCAACACTTGACGTTAGGTCTATTGTTTTATTGTACTATCCTCAATTTTGACTTATTGGTGCATCTACATGTCTTCTCTCTGCATGCGAAAGCCACCGAAGGCAAAGACTCTACCATATTTTCAATGGTAGATGTTGTCCTAACTTTCTCTTTAATACTTTCATACTTAACCGTATCATGTCTTGTGTGCCACCAATTTAGATATTTTCATTTCAACAATATAGAGATTACTTTTTGTTGAGTGAGAAAAAATAGAGGCATGAGATGGTGAAACTGTGGCTAAAAACTACACCATGCACACTCTATAATTTGGACTTTGAAATAATGATTAATCAATATACAATCACAACATTAATTGCATAATGGCAACATTATCAAATCAACAGAATATACTATTTTATCTTCCAGTTTCATACAACATTACGGATCATATAGTTGTGCAGCGAAATTATCTTTCCTAAAACTGAGTTATACTTTTTAATCACAAATTGCATCCGAAACATTCTTTTATTTCGTCCATTCTGCTTGGATTTTATTGTGTTGAACAGTTGGGAAATTGTGAAATATTGTTACTACATTTGAATGGCTTGTGCTTATTTTTTCGGTTCTTTTTGCTGCATTCAGACAGTACAAGCTTCCGATGGGAAATATCATTCCTTTCCCTAAGAGTAATGATCCTTCAAGTGCCCAAGATTTTCCACCTGGAAAACATGTCTTGGCAGTTTATCCAGGAACTACTGCACTTTATAAAGCAACAGTTGTTCAAGGCCATCGCAGGGTAATAATTCTCTATTTTCCTTCATAGGGTGCGATCACTTATTAATTTTTCCTTGCTTCCATGAATTTGTAGTCTATTATTAATCCATGCCACATGTAAGTTCGATGACTCCAACATGATACTAACCAATTTTTGTGTTGTGCATGTTTTCTGCCGATCTCTATCATATCACTATTGTGCAGAGGAAGACAGATGAGTAAGTATAATTTCTTTAGGATTGATCGAACTCATTTTTAGTTCTAAATATCATTCCTCACATGACATCAAATGGAAAAGTGTTGAATTCACACATTTTCTTTTATTCTTTAGTGATTAGGAATTAATTGGTTGATGCTATAAGATGATTTACCAAATCTATAAATTTATAGAAGGAAACACAAGCTAGCTCTTACCTTTGAATGATGTTGTCGACATTAACATAAAGACAATTGAAGTAGGATGTCATTAGGGTCATATAAGTTTCCAAGTTAGACTGATAAAATTATTTGCCATCACTTTATAATGAAATTGTAGAATCTTACTAGTTGGAACTTCTCAGATGCTAATGTGCCCAAAGTCTAGGGATCAATATGACTAACTTAAGAATTTTACATATCAGGATAGAATTTTTAGATTTTCAGGAACTGATGTATCCCTCGGCTAATTTTTGAAGAATGAAATTATGAAATTACTCTTAGAAACATGATAAGAAAAGAGATAACTATCTTGTGATTGCTTACTCTATGTGGTGATTGGAACAGTTATGTGTTGGAATTTGATGATGACGAAGAGGACGGGTCTCTACCTCAAAGGACAGTGCCCTTCCACACAGTGGTTCCTCTGCCAGAAGGACATCGTCAATAAGTTACACAACTAGTTTTTAGCTGTGAATAGAGTAGAAACTAGCTTGTATTGTTTGGTTGTGTAATATGCTCCATGTGTGTTTATTGTTAAGCTATCAAGGACATTGCAGTGAGGCTAACTTTATGCACGTATGAATGACATTGTAGTTTAATTAAATGTTGGGGATGATAGATATCTAACGTTTGGTTCTGTATAACAACTGTTGTGGTCTTTTCTCCAAATCCACATTGTGAAAGTTATGATGAGAAATCTGCCTAAACATTTTGAAAGTTTATCCAATTCTCTTATTGATCTAATTATTGTAATTGAAGTGGAAATTTATCAATTTGTTTGTTGTAATGTAAAATGCACGTACGAGTTGCGTAACATTAGGGTGATTATATTAAAACAATTATATTGTTAATATTGTGAAATGTTTAAAAATATCAAATAAAAATTATCAATGTTAATGTAATATTTTTATTATATATTTGTTTATTTTATATGTAATAATCTGTTAAATATTTGTACTGCATCTGTTGCGGATTTTATGCGTTGATATCTTTTGAAAGAAATTTTGATATTCCTATATGAGAAAATCAATATGATAAAACTCTAAAAATTCACGAGTATTTAAAAAATATCAAAATTAATGTAAGATTTCTTTTAAATATTTATTTATTTTATATTTTTTTGTTACAACGCCCCTTTTCAGATTTTATGTGCTTATATATGGAAGAAAAAAAAAAACTTTTAGGTCCAAATATTAGAAATTCGATAGGATAAAATTTTGAAAACTCGGGAGTATTTTGAAAATACCAACATTAGTGTGTGTTTCCATAAGTAGTTTTGTTTTTTTTTTTTTTTTGACGTTAAAGACAATTTCATTAATGAAAGTTTGACAATAAATCAAATGCCAAGACTGCAAAAATACATGACAGAGTTTCTTCGATCTATATGCAATTTAGATTCTTAAGAGCATATTTACGTAAATAATGAGCAGCGTGGTTGGTTTCATGCTTAACATGCAAAAAATTTCAACGACGAAAACTACCCTTAAAACTAATACAATCTCGAATAATAGAGCCAACATAGGTGAGAGATTGCTGGTGAGCATTCAATGCTAAAACCACATTAGAAGCGTTTGATTCTGCTATAAGATTCAGAAAAGACATGTCTTTTGCAAATTTCAAACCCTTCCGCATAGTTAAAGCTTCTGCAAACTCTGAATCTGATAATTAAAAGACTTGCCAGGAACTAACACCAACGACAACAACTTCATGATCTCACCACAACACCAATACCCCACTTATCACCCTTTATCGGACCTGCTGCATAAACATTAAGCTTACAGAAACCACTAAAAGGAGGTGTCCAATGAACATCATATATTGTCAAAATTGGACCTCCACTCAGTGTCTCCACCAACATTGTACCAGCGCTCTTAAAATTCATAATAGATCTTTGTGCCTTTTGAACAGTGGCAGCCACATCAACATCAGTCCCCTCAAAACATTTCTTATTTCTAGCACACCATATCTCATAACATAACCTATAGAGGAAGCAAACCATATCTGCTTTGACCAATGACACTCCATAAAGAGGTGTGAAATTGTCTCATTATGTTCCCCACAAAGAACACACAATGGATCGCTACTTATTTATTTTTTAAAAGATCATTTATTATTGGTAGTTTTTCATGTAGAATCCTCCACGAAAAGTGGATGTGTCTTGGATTACTTTTTATTCTCCATAATTTTTTCCACACTTGGTGATTATTGTCCTACATTGAGCTATGACAGCCATATGCTTCACGTCTTGCCTTTAAGAAATCGTATGAACTCTTCACAGAACAAGTAGATGACCGTTAAGCACCCCACACAAATTCATCTTGCAATTGAGAGAAAGAAATTGGCAATTGAAGAATTTGTTGAGCCTCAAAAGGGAGAAAAATTTCATTAATTAAAGGAGCATTCCAACATCGAATATCATGGTGAATGAGATCTGAGACAAACATAATATCACAATTAGGGGGTTTATAGGACCAAATCTTGTGCCCATTTTGATAAGGAAGCCAATTATCCTCCCGTACATTAATTAGACGACCGTCTCCTACTCTCCAAATACCAACTTTCTCAACAACATCTACTCGTGCTTGCAAAATACTTCTCCATGTATAACTTGGGCAGTAACCCGTTGAAGCTTTCAAGAAATTGCTTCTAGAAAAATACCTTGCTTTCAAACATTGCGAGATCAATAAGTCATTGTTGTGCATAATTCGCCAACCTTGTTTAGACAACATTGCAAGGTTAAACTCATGAAATGTTCGAAAGCCTATTCCACCTTTCTTTTTTTCCTTACATAATGTCTCCCATTTAATCCAATGAATTTTACTCTCACCTTGTTTGCTACCCCACCAGAACTTACTAATCATACTTTCAATATGCTCACATAAACCCATCGAAAGTAGAAAACAACTCATCACATACGTAGGGACAGCTTGAACCACTGATTTGATCAAAACTTCTCTCCCAACAGTTGATAGAAATTTTTCTTTCCAACCTTTTAGCTTCTTCCACACCCTATCTTGGACAAAATTGAAAACCTTTTTTTTAGACCTACCAATAAAAGCAGGCAGCCCGAAATACTTTGAATGACACTTAACAGCCTTAATTTACATCCAACCTTGCAACAAGATTTTACGATCATCAGGTACATTTCGGCTAAAAAAGATTTCTGATTTGTCCAAATTAATAAGTTGATCAGAAGCAGATTGGTAAGCATTAAGAATTTCTTGAATGGGCTGAGCATCTTGAAAAAAATCCCTACAGAAAATGAGGCTATCATCTGCAAAAAATAAATGATTAATTTTTAGAGTTCCTCTAGCAATTTGAATTCCATGAAGGCCCTTTTCTGTTTGTGCCTTATTTAGAAGCCCAGAAAAAAACATCAGCACATAAGATAAATAGGTAAGGAGATAAAGGGTCCCCTTGACAGAGGTCTCGTTGAGGATAAAACTTCTGACAAAAAATTCCACTCGATACGATCATATGATTTTGACATATCTAGCTTTAACGCCACACACCCCTTCTTTTTTTTTTCTTTCTCATATAATGAAAAGATTCAAAAGCTAGTAAGACATTATCAGTAATTAAACGTCCCGACACAAAAACACTTTGAAATTTTCCAATGATATCTGGAAGAATGAATCTCAACCTACTTGCAATTGTTTTTGTAATTATTTTAAAAATGACATTGCAAAGAGAAATAGGTCGAAAATCACCTGACATCTTCAGCTTCTTCTTTTTTGGAATGAGACAGATATATGTATAATTAATGTTGTTCGGATTTCCACCACCAATTAGAATCTTCAAAGAAAAAGTAGTCGCATCCTTGCCAACTATACTCCAAAATTGTTGATAAAACAAAGCAGGCATTCCGTACGGTCCTGGGGCCGCATGAGGCTTTAAGTTTTTAGCGGCTAAGAAAACCTCATTTTCTACGAACTCAACTTCCAATATGTTACGCATAGCATCCGACAATCTTGTTGGAACAAATTGTGTTTAACATTACCACCTTAAGTTTTGATGATAGCAAAGTATTAAAATGTCAATTGGAATTGCTAATATTTGTTCAAGTGTGCAAGACCATAGACAAAAATTTATAAGTCAAGCATTGGTTCTGATAGAGTTAAAAGAGGTAGTGTAACAACCCGTTATCCCAAACTTAATAATAATAATAATAAATAATCAGAGTTAAACACGAACGGGCATGTCACACTACTTTTCAAAATTTCTTAAATAGGATAAAATACTATTTAATTAAAACA
>Ga0228710_1008618_pt1:5000-14551 | contig 14551 bp, 7 predicted proteins | sample MedpolnodulmetaG_FD_177995 | JGI IMG/M metagenome (GOLD analysis project Ga0228710, IMG submission 177995) | Root nodule microbial communities from Medicago polymorpha collected in Santa Monica, California, United States - pink nodules | ecosystem: Host-associated > Plants > Roots >...
CGACTTGCCTAGAGCCTCCGGTATCACAGTCGAAACAGCGATGGGTTCTCTACCCCTGCGGGGATGGAGCAAAAGAAGTTTTGAGAATTCAAGAGAAGGTCACGGCGAGACGAGCCATTTTTCATTAACGATAGGTGTTAAGTGGAAGTGCAGTAATGTATGCAGTTGAGGCATCCTAACAGACCGGTAGACTTGAACCTTGTTCTTACATGACCTTATCAATTCGATCAGGCAATCGCCATCTATTTTGATTGTTTAACTCTTTGACAACATGAAAAAACCAAAACCTCTGTCCCCTATCCCTTGAATAGCTAGGGATGGAAGGGCAGAGGCTTTTGGTGGCCTCTCCAGTCAAGAATTAGGACCTGACCAATCCATCCCGAACATAGTGGTTAAACTCTACTGCGGGGTGAGAAAAACACAAGAAGGGGGGTTGAATTGTGTTTACTTTTTCTTCGTTTTCTCCTACTTAAGTCACTGATCAGAAGCAGATAAAGTTCAACTTCTAAAGTGATAATCAAAATCTAAATGCAGCGGATAAAACAGAGAGAGAGAGAGAGGGAGAGAGAGAGAGAGAGAGAGAGAGAGAGAGAAGAAAGACACAAAGCAATTATAAAGGTTCTTTCCACAAACCAAAAGTAGTCCTGCCCCCTTGCACTTCCAAGGAGAGTTCACTAGAAATGTAATATCTGATTCCAATTGCTCACGTAGCAAGAGACTTCAAATTACTTAAGCACACCTGCAAGAGATTTCTTATGCTCCTGAACTAAATCAAGAGACTTCTTATGCTCAAGCACACAAGCAAGAGACTTCTATTCAAACAGAATTACAAAGAAATTTGTTTGAGGTTGAACACTTGATATACAATCAGTGGTGCTTACAACTATTGCCAATGATCGACAGGGAAACACACCTTTGTTATACCATTTACAATGGTGTGTTGAAACTTGATGAAAAATTATGTGGAAGAGAGAGATGATGAAAGTACTCAACAAGTTGAATGCTGCAAAGTTCCAGCAATAGCAGACCACGCGACACGCAAAGACTGGATGAAAGAGCGCGTGCTGCCCACGCGCCAGACAGGCGCGCGTGGGCCAGACGCAGAGAGAAAAGAAGTGGGTGGATAAGATGGAACACATGGCGCTTGCTGGTTGACTGGCAGGATTTATCTCATCTTAATTACTTGAAATTTTATTTAAATATATTTTTTTACTAAAATTCATGATTTTTTTTTTGTCTATAAATAGAATCTTGTTTCATTTGATTTGGACACAGAAAAAAAACAAAGTTTTTCACTATCTTAATATTATTATATTTTTATTAACTTTTCTTTTGAAGTTTTAATCTTCTTTTTAGTGAAATGGATCCCAACAATAATCCTTTCAACACCCATAATTCTTCTAATTACCCATTTAGCTACCAAAATCCCAACAATTATCAAAATCCAAATCAATTTTCCAACCAACGTCCTCAAAACATACCTAATTTTGGTTTTGCACCAAATTTCAACCAGTCATCCTCTATTCCAAACTTTAATCCATATTATGGATCTATGAGGGGATATTCATCTCAAGCACCAATGTTTAATGCTTATATGCCAATGGGGAATGAAAATGTTTCGAGTGTTGGTGTACCTGAATTTCTCGAATTTTCAACACAAATAACTTTTGGTGGCATAACAGGTGCTAATGAAGTCACTCCAAATCCAGAGGATTCAACTCCTAATCGCAAGAAAAACCAGCAACCAGCATGGACCACTGAACAAAATTTGGTGCTAATTAGTGGGTGGATTAAACATGAAACAAGCAGTGTTGTTGGGAGAAACCAAAAAGGTGAAACATATTGGGGTAGAATTGTTGAGTATTGTAATGAGCATTGCTCATTTGATCCTCCGCGGGATGGAGTTGCATGTCGAAATCGTTATAATTACATGAACAAAATACTGGTAAATGGATTGGCGCTTATGATAGCGCTAAGCGTTTGCAAGGAAGCGGTTGGTCGGAGAATGATATTTTGGCAAAAGCGCAGGAATTATATGCAAGTGGGAAGAATGTTCAATTCAATTTAATGGCAGAATGGCACGCTCTCCGTGATCAACCACGTTATGGTAGTCAAGTAGGATGAAATACTGGCTCATGAAGTAGTGGATCTAGGAGATCTCACGAGAGTGATGCATGTGTCTCAAACTCTGTAGGATCTAGTGCTCGTCCAATGGGTAGGGAGGCAACTAAAAAAAGGGTAAGAAGAAAAGCAAGGAAGCTGCCTTAGAGGTGGTGGACAACGAGTGGGCTGAATTCAAACAATTCAAGGAGAAAGAGCTTGAACGATTGGACAAGATAGCCTTGATGCAATAGGAGGCTAACCAATCGACGAAATAAGGGAAAAGATAGTCTTGATGTTTTGAGGCTATCTTGCCAAGCATGAGTCTTTTATTTCATCAATTGGTTAGCCTCTTGTTGCATTAAGGCTATCTTGTCCAATCGTTCAAGCTCTTTCTCCTTAAATTGTTTGAATTCAGCTCACATGTTGTCCACCACCTCCAAGGCAGTTTCCTTACTTTATTTTGTACCCTCTTTTTAAGTTGCTGGGACCCATTGGACGAGCATTAGATCCTACAGAGTTTGAGATACATGCATCACTCTCGTGAGATCTCTTAGATCCACTACTTCTTGAGCCAGTATTTCGTCCAACATGACTACCATAGCATGGTTGATCACGGAGAGCGTGACATACTGCCATTAAATTGAATTGAACATTCTTCCCACAATGCGTATAATTCCTGCGCTTTTGCCAAAATATCATTCTCCGACCAACCGCATCCTTGCAAACGCTTAGCGTAATCATAAGCTCCAATCCATTTACCCAGTATTTTGTTCATATAATTATAACGGTTTAGACATGCAACTCCATCGCGCGGAGGATCAAATGAGCAATGCTCATTACAATACTCATCAATTCTACCCCAATATGTATTATCTTTCTGGTTTCTCCTGACAACACTAGTTGTTCCATATTTAATCCACCCACTAATTAGCACCAAATTTTGTTCAGTGGTCCATGTTGGTTGCTGGTTTTTCTTGCGATTAGGAGTTGAATCCTCTGGATTTGGAGTGACTTCATTAGCACCTGTTATGCCACCAAGAGTTATTTGTGTTGAAAATTCGAGAAATTCAGGTGCACCAACACTCGGAACATTTTCATTCCCCATTGACATATAAGCATTAAACATGGGTGTTTGAGATGGATATCCCGTCATAGATCCATTATATGGATTAAAGTTTGGAACAGAGGATGGCTGGTTGAAATTTGGTGCAAAACCAAAATTAGGTATCTTTTGAGGACGTTGGTTGGAAAATTGATTTAGATTTTGATAATTGATGGGATTTTGGTAGCTAAATGGGTAATTAGAAGAATTCTGGGTGTTGAAAGGGTTATTATTGGGATTCATTTCACTAAAAAGAAGATTAAAACTTCAAAAGAAAAGCTAATAGAAAGATAATAGTATTAAGATAGTGAAAATTTTCGTTTTTTCGCTGTGTCCAAATCAAATGAAACAAGATTCTATTTATAGACCAAAAAAAATCATGAATTTTGGTAAAAAAAAATTCATTTGCAATGAAATAATTGAGTTCAAATAATTAAGGTGAGATAAATCCAACCAGCCAACTAGCAAGCGTCACGTGTTCCTTCTTATCCACCCACCTCTTCTCTCTCCACGTCTGGCCCACGCCCACTCACGTCTGTCTGTCGTGTGGGCAGCACGCACTCTTTTATACGGTCTTTGTGCGCCACGTGGCCTGCTATTGCTGGATTTTACGACATTCAACTTGTTGAGTACTTTCATCATCTCTCTCTTCCACGTCATTTTTCAACAAGTTTCAACACACCATTGCACAATTATTAAGTGTTGAAATTGACATTCAACACACCATTATAAATGGTCTTAGTCGTAGAGCTGCATTCTGAGTAATCACTTTCTATTACAATTCCTTCCACCTCAGCTTCTCTTATAGCATTTGAAGCTTCTTTGTCAGTCTTAAATTGTATTATCATATTTAGCTAAGACTTAATAATATGAAATGAATGATTAAATAAATTAAATAATTATTTGAATGTTCTTTTTGATTGAATTAAACGAGGTAAAGTACCTTATGGACATTACTTCATCATTTATCTCTGATTTCTTTGGAGGAGGAGCTGTATATCCAGGTTCATATTGCTGCAAAAACAATTATCAATATGAGCAGTGTAATATTAATTAAATTATGTTCACTGAATACATAAGAAGAAAAAAAAAAACCTAAACCCAATTTCCTATTTCCTACAAATCACAATATCATGAAGATAGAACAACTAAAGGGTCATATAATTAGCTGAGAGATTTTAGTATGAAAAAAAAATACAAAATCACTTATTGATGAAAATTAAGAAAATTCTGAATATATAAAAAATAAAAGCATAAGCTTCTAACAGTTTCTTAATAAGTTAATTAAAAGATCATGCGTTTTTTCTTACCTTAACAGTTCCAGAACAAGAACAAGGTGCTTCCAATCTTTTGGAGCTTTCAAACTCTTCCATATTTTTCAAACGGTAACACCCAATGATCACTTTTTTCCTCTGCTTTTTTTGTTTTCTACTTTTCTGTCTTTCTCAATAACAGGTCTTTATATACGAAAGAAAGAAAGAAAGAACCAACTTTAGAGAGTTCCAATATTACCCTTGTATGATATTTTAGGAAAATAAATAAATGAATTTTAATATTACCTAATTTCAGATGAACCTAACCATGTACCATCTGTATGTTTAATTCTATAATGGTAAAATTGTCTTAGTAAATTTAACTTTGGTTAAAGGAATTGAAGATAAAATAATTTAATTCCTCAACAAAAATAAAATAAATAATTGAATTGATTTTTTTTGACAAATAATAATGATTTAATTGATATGGACTGTCAATGTAAATATTGGAGTGAATATTACTCAATTCGATCCTGAACGATTTTCTCACGGTCTAATTCAATGACAAAAAATAAATCCAAATTAGTTATGATATTTTGATAATAGGGATAAATTAGTCTCTTACTGTCTCTGATAGCTTAACTCAATATGAAGAAGAAATGATATTTATCTAGGAGAGAGGAGAAGACACTTAGCCAAACAATCTTCATCAAATGTATTTTTGTGATTAGAGTCTCCATCAAAAATTTAACTTTATCTTTAAGATTATAAAATTAAACAATCACCGCGAGCTATTATTATTATTATTATTTTTGACAAAATAAATATGTTATTCAATTTTACTTGATTTTGCAATAACCAGAAGTATTTAGGTGGAAAATTATGTTAAAATGTATCCGATCTAGTATTCTAACCTAACAACATAATTACAAATTGTTTTATAAAAGACATAATTATAAATTGTCGTAAAATGAATAAGGAAAATGTTAACGAGTGCCTCCGGGCACTCTTTAAGGATCAAAAGTAGTAAGTATTTATGAAAAAACGTGTAATTCATGTATTGGAAATTGAAATATTTGACTTTTTTTACAAATTAATTACTTATTTTAAAATGCATAAAAAAGTGTCCCGAAAACACTCGTTAGCAAAACCCAAAAAATAATTAGAAAAAGAAAAATAAGTTATATAAATGACTAGAATTTATACACGTCCAAAATGAAAAAGAATGAAATGATAAGAGGAGAAACATATATTTATTTATTGGTTAGGAAGGAAGGGGGCACAAATGCAAATTATTGCACCTATCTAACGAAAATTTATGAGACTGAGATACCTTTTTCAACAACGGTTCAAAATTTGCCCTTAAAAGGTTCAAGACTTTAAGCCTGGGACCTATGATTTCTTCACCAACGGTAACAAACGTTTCAAAAAAACTGAAATTTGAAATCACGGGCCCCACTTGCTCCTCTTTAAAGAGAAAAAGGCTACACTAATACTTTTAAAAAAACGCTAACAAAGTGGGCATTTGTTAAGAAGTCTAAACAAAAAACTTTGTCTTAGAAATGATGCATTTCAATGCATTGAAACTTTAAAAAGTAATTTTTTTTCCATAAAACTTACTTCCTCCGTCTCATATTATGTGATCTAGTTGACTCTGTCATGTATGTCAATGCACAATTTTGAACTTAAATATCTTTAATAATCTATTAGAAAAAATTTGATATTTAGAAAATATTCGTCGAGACAAATCCAACAACATCTTAAATGTTATATTTTGTCTTTATATATTAGTAGAAAAATAAAGTCAAAACATGTTATATAAATAATATATATATTTCAATTGGGTCATTTAAAACGGGACGAAGGGAGTATAAATTATTTTTATTATTGAATCCTTAACATTACCCATATTTTTAAGGGTTTTTCTATCATGTGCAAATTTGCACATGTTAAGAAGTTTAAAGTAGTAACTTTGACTTGAAACTTGTGTTTTTTATATTAAATATGTAACTTATAATCAATAATTGTTGCTTTCAATGAAAAGATACTACTTTTAGTTATCTTAACATGTGCAATGTGTATGTAATATTGTACACGTTAGAAAAACCCTATTTTTAACAGGTGCATGTAGGTGTAGCTGATGCTCAAGCTATACTTTGTCGTTCCAGAAGTGTCCACGTTTGAAACAAGAGAACGGGTCAGCCACACATTTCTAACAATGAACTATCCGGATAGTAAAAGTTTCACTGTTCACACAGATTTAAGCCTCCAGGATTAATGTTGATTATCATATTCAAAATGAAATTTGTATAGGGAGTGTCCTACAAGTTGTAGCATTTATTGCTTGGAGAAGAAAATGTAGAGAGATGAAGTAATGATACACAAAAATACAAAATACACTGAAACTTTTGAAAGAAATTATTCAAGAACATGAGAAAATGTTCAAAAAAAAATCAGTAGAACGTAGTAGAAAATAAGAAGAACATCTTTGAATCGTAATTTTGAAAATTGATCCCGAAATTAAAAATAGGATTGATAATTCAAAATTATTTTCTGTTTATGGCTATTTTAATTAGTTAGTATTTCATAATTATGTTAATGAAATTCAAGTTCAAAACCTAATCGTTTCTACTATCTTCTTTAGACAACGCCGCAATATAACCTAGGTTAATTCGGAATATATGTTGTTGTGAGAAGCTTTGTATGAGTTTTTAACTGTTAATTTAGTAAATCATGAGTATGTACCACATAGTTGTTTGTTTCCTATGTTAATTCCAACAAAGACGAAGGGAGATTCAAGGATTCCCTAATCGTCGTTAATACTCTGAATCATAAGCCAAATATTGCATTGGGCAGGAAAATTTAACCCTGCAACTCTATTCAATTCTATTTTACTTTCACAATTTGAAATAAGTTTTACTAATTGCTAAGTTGAATGACAATCTCTGTGGAGAACGATAAACATATTAATTTATTACTTGTTACGATTTGGTGCACTTTCTAATTTCGTCCATCAGCTATCATAGTTGATGGTTTTCTCCTTTTGTTTGTTTTGACATTGGTTTACTTTTCCTTTTGTGTTTTTTGCCGGTCTCTTTATTCGATTGTTACGTTTGTTTAAACTTTGGTGTTCTTCTTTGGTACGCCTTGTTTTAGGGAGAATGTTTTTCTGGTTTGTTCAACTTTGGCGCTCTTCCATTTTGCCTTGTTAAAAAAAAAACTATTGACCCGTTTGTATTTTTATAAATATAAAATGAAGAACAATAACTTGAAAGTGGCGTTGATAATATTGACCGGAGGAAATAAATTATGGTTCAAAATTAAAACTGATAATCTTTTTTTGACATATATTTGTTGAAATTGCGACATATGTTCTGCGACTAATAAAGTATTTATTTAAATATTCAATTATTGTATGGTATCACTATATTGTATCTCATATGTCTTAGGTTGACATTCTATATCTTCGACTATATTATAGCCACATTTACATTTATATATTACAAGTCTGTTGCTTTGTACCTTTGGTCTTTCACCTATGTTTGCAAATAAACTTTCAATCTTCAAATGATTATCTTTTGGGGCATAACATATATTTAAGACGGAGAGTTTACAAGGAAATAAACCTAAATTTCAAGTCTGAAATTCATATCAAAACATAGGTAGGGACGGAGCCAAGTACTCCCTCCGTTCCTAATTATAACCAAATTTGACTTTTTAGATTCATTCAATTAACGATGTATATGGTTCATATTATGGATCACATACATCATTAATTGAATGAACCTAAAAAGTTAAATTTATTTATAATTAGCAATAGAAGGAGTACATTAGTACAGGGGCAGCTGCCACCCCAAATAACAAAGTGTATATTTGGCCACATGAGTGAAAGCTTTGTCTTCTCGCAAGGCAACAAACCATTTAAAGTTGTTGTATTTACAATTTGCAATACCAAAGTAAATTTATGGGCAAAGTTTATTGACCAAAGCAATAACCGACACATCTTCTTTTTATATCATCCTGGTAAAATTTAGGGGTGGCAAAATCGGCTTGACACGTCGGGCCGACCCGTTTGGCTCGCTATTTTTGATGGGCTGAGTCGAAGTTTTGAACTCGCTTTTTATAGTTGACTCGGCTCGTCTCGCCTCGTTGAAAAACGGGGCGGGGCCGGTCGGCCCGCTTAACTTGTTGGAAATAATTATGCTATGATAACAACATGAGGAGGAGGAGGAGCACCATATATTCATAACTTAGATGATGATTGACTTAGAGTTGATTGACTTAGTAGAAGAATTATATTGCTGGTGCAAAACAAATCCATAACTTTAGCTCATATTCCTGTAATAAAACTAAAAAAACTTTAGCTCATATTATGTCTGAAATTCTTTACCTTCTATTTCAATCGGTGTTTTTTATTTTTACAAAATAAAGTATCAAATGAAGTAGATAAAATAGTCACAAAGAAGGGGGGGTTTGAATTGTGACCCTTTAAAAATTATCCTGAAACTTAAAAGTAATTCTCAAGTAGTTTACTTGGAATGGTTGAGTTAATATTCTGACTTCAGAACGTTCTGAAGTTCATACACAAAAACTGTTTGATAAAGTAAGTGTGCAAGTGTGTGTTGTGTATACTGTAATTAAAGAGTATAGAGAAGAGAGATAGAACACACAGAGATTTATAGTGGTTCACCCAATGTGGGCTAGTCCACTCCTCACAATCTTGTGAGATTTTTCACTATGATGCTTGAGATAACCTCTCAAATCCTGCACCTTACAATCTTTGTTCACATGAACAATTACAACTTTGTATTCACTAAGCCTCAGCAGGCTTGCACCTTGTTGCTAAGTTAACCACTTAAACTTTTACAATCTTTACTCAAACTAACACTTTAGTACCCCTAAAGCTAGATGAGATTTTGATTACAATTTGTATGGAGGTTGGATGTTTGAGAATCAAACAGAAGAGGAGGAAGACGAAGTTATCTTTGAAAGAGATAACAGAGGGTATTGGTGTACACTACAAGAAGGTAAAAAGAGCCTTCAGTGATAACCAATCTCAATTGCAAGAGCTTCAAACAATTCAAGTTGTTTTC
>Ga0228710_1008619_pt1 | contig 14551 bp, 8 predicted proteins | sample MedpolnodulmetaG_FD_177995 | JGI IMG/M metagenome (GOLD analysis project Ga0228710, IMG submission 177995) | Root nodule microbial communities from Medicago polymorpha collected in Santa Monica, California, United States - pink nodules | ecosystem: Host-associated > Plants > Roots > Nodule...
TTAAATTTTTTTTTGGGGGGGCGGTGAGGATTTTAGGAAAATTGCTTGGATTAATTGGGAGTCAATTTGTACTCCAAAGGAGGAAGGGGGGTTGGGGGTGAAGAGGGTTGGAGATTTTAATTTTTCATTGTTGGGTAAATGGTGTTGGAGGATGCTGGTTGACAAGGACGGTTTGTGGTACCGGGTCTTGAAAGCCCGCTACGGTGAGGAGGGGGGCGGTTGAAAGAGGGAGGTAGAGCTAGTTCGGCTTGGTGGCGGTCTATATGTAGGTTGCGTGAGGGGGTCGGCGAGGGGAGAGCCAATTGGTTTGATAGTAACACTAGGAGGGTTGTTGGTAATGGCAAGAGAACCCTGTTCTGGCATGATATTTGGGTGGGGGGGAGGTTCCTTTAAAACTTAAATTTCCCCGTATTTTTGACTTGTCTGTTCATAAGGAGTGTTCGGTGGAGAAGATGAGGAGGTTGTTAGGGGCGGTTGATGGGGGGAGAGGGTGTGGCGTCGGCGTTTGCTGGCGTGGGAGGAGGAGAGTGTGCGGGAGTGTTCCATGTTACTTTTGAACGTTGTTTTGCAGGATACTATAGAAGATACTTGGAGGTGGTGTTTGGATCCTATTCATGGATATTCCGTGAGTGGGGCGTACCGTTTTCTCACAACTTCGGGTGACTTGGCGGGTAGGTCTCAAGTTATCGACGTCTAGCATAAATCTATACCTTCCAAGGTGTCGGTGTTCGTTTGACGCCTTCTTCGCAACAGGCTTCCTACCAAGGATAATTTGGTGCGGCGAGGTGTCCTTCTTCATACAGAAGCGGTGTGCGTGTCCGGGTGCGGGAGCAGTGAAACAGCAACACATCTTTTTATGGATTGCAACGTTTTCGGGTCTCTTTGGTCTTATGTATGGATTTGGTTGGGTATCTCCTCCGTTTCATCAAGCGACCTTCATCAACACTTTATCCAATTCATTAGCATGGCGGGATTGCCTCGATCCACACATATGTTTTTTAAAGTTATCTGGTTTACTTCTGTTTGGGTAATTTGGAAGGAAAGGAATGATCGCGTGTTCAACAATAAGGCATTTGTTCCCTCCATTCTCATTGAAAAGGTCAAACTGCCATCTTTTTTGTGGCTGAAGTCGAAACAGGCAACATTTATTTATAGCTATCATGACTGGTGGAATCAACCGCTCCTCTGTATGGGCGTCCACTTGTAATTGTTATTTTTTCCTTTGTTCTAGTACTTTAGCAGTGTTGTGCTCTTCGTAGCACCTTGATTGTACATACTCTTTCGTGATTCTCCTTTGCACGCCTTGTGCGGGGTAAATCACTGTTGTTAATATATATCATTTTTGTTTGTTCAAAAAAAAATATTATAAATAAGTGATGTATAATATAGAGTCCATTTAAAGAGTCCCTATTAAGAAACTACCATCGTAGATACTCTAAGGGTCCGTTTGGTTCGAGAGTTTTGGAGGGGAGGGGAGATTTTTAATTTGAAGTGTTTGGTTCAATTTTTAGAAGGGGATGGGAGGGAAGGGGAGGGGAACAAATCTTTTTAAAATTTGATTGGATTGTCATAATTATCCTTAAATTAATTTCAAATCTCAATATTAACCTTGTAACAACTTCTATTATTATTTATTATTATTAGGTTATCTTATTCTTATAACAATTATTATTATTATTTTGTTATATTTTTTTTTGTAACAACTTTTATTATTATATTATCTTATTTGTTACATCTAAAACCACTTCTACTACTACTTTGTTGATGTCAACGGCCTTATTATTATTATTATCTTATTTTAATTCAACTTATTATTGTTGTTGATCCTTTTTTTTTAATGTTAATTCACCGGTTCATGTCTTGTTGTGGAAAATATATGAGCCAATTTGAGATAAAATAAGTAGCTTAGGTGTATGTTTGTCATTGTTTGGTCTCTGAAATTGTAAAATCAAGTAGTTTTTTTTATTTAATTAAGTTTAAGGATAAAACAGTAAAATAATTTTAAAATCCCTCCCCCTCCCCTTGCGAACCAAACACGTTTTTAATTAAAATATTTCCCCTCCTCTCCCCTCCATTAAAATCCCTCCCATCCCCTCCTAATTCTCAAACCAAACAGACCTAAGAGTTTGTTTATTTGCAGAGTCTCCAAAATCCCTCATCCAAACAAACCAAAATGAGAAGAGAAGACATCCCAAACAAAATGTTTATGAACTCCTCCCAAAATGAGAAGGGAAGACATCCCAAACAAACGGACCCTAAGAGTTTGTTTATTTGCTGTGTCATGGGCTTTGTTTATATAGTGAAGCCCTCCTCTAAGTTGTTTATGAACTCCCGATGTGGGACTATTTTGATACGTTGGTTTGAAAGTTTAAATTAGAGAGACTATACTATTTGGTGTCAACATGCGATGTATAACTCAGGTTTCATGAGAAAGTAATTGGGGTCTTTGGAGGATTCCCGTCTTGTTCTCCAAATATTGTTTATTAAAGATGAATAAGAAGTCAGAACTTCACTGTATCTGGCTGAGGAGAAAAGTTGTATGAAACAATTTTGGACATCATTTACAAACCTGCCTTCTTTAGCAATTCTTCTTAGTTTGGGGAATGGAGGATTGTTCTGATGATTATGGGATGGTCCTAGGGGAATGTCCATTAACCCAATCACTATTTATAAAACAGTCATGCAGGCTGGTCTTTGGAGATTTTTAAATATTTAAAATTGGAGCCTTGGGATTAGGAGAACAATGGTTTAATTGGAAAACGATCAAACAGGGTAGTGAATTCTGAATATAGGGAAGAAGGTAAATAGAATAGTATACATCAATCAACTTACCCACATTACTATCTTTTACCTTTGCGCAAAATATGTTCTATAAAATTAGCTGAGAAGCAAATATTATAAATGTGCATTTGATTGATGTTAGGTTTCGATTATTATATATTTAAATTCAATAACTCTTGTATTGTTTGAAACACATAAAACTATATTACAAAATCTTCCTATTTTAAGGGTCTTGCTTCCACATAAATTACTTTGGATTGTTTCCTCTTTGGAGTTTTCTGTTGAATCTTCTCCATTCACGTTGAATCTTTGTGTCCTTATTATTGAATGTCAAAATAATTTTTATTTTAATCTCTAACAAGCAGACCTTTTGTTATAACCTAAAAAAAATAACTTTAAAAAGCATTGTATTTGTTTGTTATAATATTATTTTATTTGAAAAATTCACATTATACAAAAAAATCTAAAAACAATTTCAAATAAAAAGATGTTAAAGAGTAGTTTTTCAAACTGACAAAATGATGTAACATATGATTATTTTATCTCATTTAAACCGAAATATCTATATAGTCCGAGTCTTGAATTTCCTCAAACTCAATCCAAATTGACCCTATACCCTCCTCAGTCCTATTCATTAATTAATCAATCCAAACTGACCCTATACACTCCTCAGTCCTATTCATTAATTAATCAATGTTGTGGAACCATAACGAGACTCCTTCGTCCTATATATCTCATGATACTAACATATCTCTCATGATACTAACATATCTGTGTCGTTTACCGACCTTAGCTGAGGTAAAGTTTGATTTGTATCTTCTGATCAGATTCCTTTATTGAGTATTGCAAATATTGCATTAATGTAACAAACCATTGGTGTGTCAAATTTAAAGGTTCAACTTTCTAAGGGAACTAAAAGTTCCTGTTAGACATAGCAAACAATTAAAAACACCACTCAATAGGAAACAATTTCTAATAGGAAAAGCATAAAATTTCCATTTTCCTATTGAGCCGTACTTCTAATTAATTTAAAATGGCTAAAATATCTGTAGAAGATTTATTGCAAACAAAGCAAACACTATGCTGAATCAGCTCTACTACAACGGTAGCTATTCGGTAAGTGATGCGCTCTATTTTATAGGTAAATCCTCCTCTCTACTGTTTATAAACTCCCGATGTGGGACTATTTTAATATGTTGGTTTGAAAGTTTAAACTACAGCGACTATGTTCTTCAGTTCTTGGGTCAACATTCCATGTGGGACTCTGGTTTTAATTATTTCTTCATAGTGACCCTGTTATTTTTTACTTTGGTTAATTAAGTTTTTAGTCCATATAGATATTCACAGTTTTGTTTTTAGTCCCTACAAAATAAAATCATACTTTTTAGTGCCTATAACATTTTCCATCAATATTTTTAGTCCCTATAAATTTTTCCATCAACACTTTTAGTCCCTGTCAAAAATTTTCATCAACAGTTTTGGTCCTTAAAATGCTTAAGAAAAATGTCATAGGGACTAAAAAGTGTGATTTTATTTTGTAGAGACCAAAAACAAAACTGTGAATATTTATAGAGATTAAAAACTTAATTAACCCTTTTTACTTTTAATAATGTTATTAGTCTTTCCTTCCTAATCTTGTGCTTTTCATTGTATAAACATAGCATTTCTATTGTTCTTGGGATCAGGTGAATAATAGTTTTATTGGAAAAAAAATATCAAACAGGGTAGTGAATTCTGACTATAAAGGGAAGAAGGTAAAAGAATATTGTAGGAGTACATCAATAAGCTTACAGATTACCATTCTTTTTCAATTGCAGAGAATGTTCTATATATTATCTGAGATGCAAAGAGTATTAATGTGCATTTGATTGATGTTAAACTTTATGCAAAAAAATTTATGCATTAGCCTATAGCCTTCGGTCTCTACATTTCATTTTTGCAATTTTTCTCACTTTTAATGTTCCTAGTTCACATATATAGACATATTTTATAAACTTGTCTTATTCATTTTTGTATTATTCTATTCTTCATCTGCATTTTCCATTATCTTGAGAAACTTTTGACATTTTATTCCGTCTGTGCCACTTATTATCTTCTTATTTACTGCTATTTTTTTTTACTACCTCTGGTCATTTTTATCTTTATAAAATACAAACTAATAAACAAAAGTTGATGTATTTGATTTATAATAAAAATCAAATGCATCAACTTTTATTGATTCATTTGTTTCTTATAAAAAAAGGCGGAAGGACGTATCATTTAGTACTTAATAAAGTCATTAATGAATTATAAATAGTCCTTGAGCCTTCAACTATTTCTTTTTGCTATTATTTCTCATTTCTTTGTTAACTATGAGAAATTAGCATTTTTTTACAAGAGTAAAGATTCAATTTGATCTCTCATAATTTTTCTACGATTCAATTTAGTCCTCCATAAATGTCAAGAACTAAATTGAACGGTAAAAAATTATGAGAAACTAAATTGAATTTTCATTTTTCTTTTTATCGTCTCAGGTTAAATCTGAGACTTCATTTGATATGTTCACTCTTACATGAAATCCAATGCTATGATTGTCGTCCCTCATGTTTAAAAGCGGTCTTTATCTTTGGTTTAAATACGTAAATATTAAATTGGATGAACATCAAGTGGCTGTAGTTTAGTGGTAAGAATTCCACGTTGTGGCCGTGGAGACCTGGGCTCGAATCCCAGCAGCCACAATTATTATTTTTTTCATCCATTTTTTTTTGTACAGTTTAAAGCCTTTCTCCTCAAGCAATGGTTGCAGCAATGAAAAATCGAAAATATATTCCTAGTAGCCTCACCACATAGCTCTCGAACAACAATGACAAAAATTAATTTTTGCGCATATATTTGAATCATTGAATTTCCATTAAAGTACTTTTTTTTCTACCATTTTGTGATTCAATATACTGTGTAGATATGTTTCCCTCTCTCTGTTTTATATCTTTATCGTTTAGGGTCCGTTTGGTTCAAGAATTAGGAGGGGATGGAAGAGGAGGGATTTTAACAGAGGGGAGGGAAGAGGAGACATTTTAATTAAAAACGTGTTTGGTTCGCAAGGGGAGGGGATTTTAAAATTATTTTACTGTTTTACCTTTAAACTTAATTAAAGAAAAGAAACTACTTGATATTACAATTTCAGATACCAACCAATGACAAACACACATCTAAGCTGCTTATTTTATCTCAAACTGACTCATATATTTTCCACAACAAGACATGAATCAGTGAATTAACATTGGAAAAAAAATGGATCAACAATCAATAATAAGTTGAATTAAAATAAGATAATAATAATAATAAGGCCGTTGACATCAACAAAGTAGTAGTAGGAGTATAAGAGTGATAGATAATATAATAATAAAAGTTGTTACAAAAAATATAACAAAATAATAATAAGATTGTTACAGGATAATATAATCTAATAATAGGATAATATAATCTAATAATAATAAAGTTGTTACAATGTTAATATTTAAATTTGAAATTAATTTAAGGATAATTATGGCAATGCAATCAAATTTTAAAAATATTTGCTCCCCTCCCCTCCCCTTCTAAAAATTGAACCAAACACTTCAAATTAAAAATCTCCCCTCGCCTCCCCTCCAAAACTCTCGAACCAAACAGACCCTTACCTTTGTTTGACTTAACTACCATGTTCTCCAAATTCTTTGACACTTTCAACAGAAATTTGAATTTGCAAGTGTGAAAGTTTTGTAATATTTTACGTCATAATGAATGAATTCTTTAATGAATTTAACAGAAATGATCAGCAGTACTTGATCTTGTCTTTAATGTGTATTGGTGGTGTACTGGTACACCATCAACACCTTACAGTTAACTTTGATCTTTAATATCCAGTGAGTTATAGGCAAGTAAAATATACGTGGTTAGCTGTGACTTCTTGATATTCTATTAGTGGTTGTTCTCAATACACTGTTACTAATTGAAGGATAGATAGAGCTAAGAGGTCGAGCTGAATATACAAATACACTTAATATACATATTTCCTCCTAATGTTTGACAAAATTATACACAATCAGATGCTTCTAGAGATGACAAAGTCGCGGAAAAACTAGGAACGAAGTGGTGAGCTGCTCCAATTATCTACTTCACTGCACGTGAAACGGTTTCCTGGGTGTAGTAGATGTCCGATTTTCCATAGATTGCAATCTCTGTTTGAGATGAAAAACTTCATACTGCAGAACCAACAATGAGATGACAACCAGTTCAATAAGTCGAAAGGAAGTTTTGATCAAAACATATTAGCAACATAATGAACCTAACTCAGACCAGGTTGAGAAATAGCACCAATAAACTCAAACACAATCAGGATTTCATTCAATTTTCACTGTATATAATATATTAAGCATTTCAAACTCTAAAGATGTAGCTGCACCTGTAGTTGGAATGCCCTAGCTCTTTCTCCTGCAATAACTCCTCGTGTCGAGTGCAACTCCTACAGCAAAATTTTATCAGCTAACAATAACCATGCATAAAAGCATCAGGGTGCTTTGAATGAATGATGTGAGTAATGTACCTTCTGTGTATCATCTAAAACAGCCTTGAGGAAGGCCACATCATGCTCGAGCCGAACGTTGTCAGAGTGGACAATGTTTGATAAGTTGTTGGCCTCTTCTTGGGCCAACTCTAGACCGGCTAGCTTCTCTCGCAGTAATTCCATTTCCCTCAATGCATCGGCCAATTTTTTCTCCATTTCCTGTCTGCTTTTATGAACGGATGCTAAGCCTTTCTCTGCAGCTTCTCTGCTTGCCATGGAAGCTGCCAGTTGACCCTCCAACATTCCATTTTTCCTTATCAGGGACGCTACTTTACTTTCATAATATTGATAGATATTTGTAGAAGAAAGTGATCCTGATTTATCATTCTCAGGAAAAGACACACCATCACTTTCTAGTGCATCATTTTCAAATACTTGGTTTTGTTGATTTGACATCCCAGACAATAATACTTGTCCTTCAATATTAGCCTTGGCTCCACCAATGTTCATCAGTTTACCACGGTCATTTTCATTTGTTCTGTGATATGCCGCCTGAAATGTACCACAAGTTAAGCACAGAACATTACAATATATGGTTCTCAAATCTGAACATTTACATAATGTAATTGAGATCCAATGAAAGAAAATACGATAGAGAGCATAGCCCAACCCAAATGTGGTTAAATCCAGAAAATAATATATTTGCGCATGTATTTGCCTGTGTGCACTAGAGAGAGACCTTTTTTTTTGTTTTGGTCATGGGATGTGGGGGTAACAAGATAGGACAAACTATATAAAAGTACATTTACATAATCAAATCCTAATCTAATATTTATGCATATATATATTCAAACATAGTGGAAAAACACTAGGATATGTACGGGTTAAATGCCTAAGGTGTAACATCATGTTTTAAAAACACATGGCAAATGTTCCAATACTTTGGGAAGTCCAACAAGTGCTCCTAAATTAGAATACATGGCTAACATTAATAAAGAAAAAAGGTAGTTTACCTGAGGTAAAGAACTTCCATCTGAGTTCTTGTCCATCTTGACATCTGCATTGTATTCTTCGTCGCGATCAAATTGCTTACGAAGGGAGACATTGCTTGGGGGGTAATTGGGATCTACAGATTCTGAAAGAGATTTCCTTCCAGAACCATGTTCAACTGCAGATGCTAAATTTTGTCTAGCAACAGAGTCAACTAAGCGTTGGGAACAGTGATTAAGCTGAGAGGCTAATCTAGTGGATGATGAATGTTTTTCAAGCAGTATAGACGCAGGACCTTTACTGGGAGTTGAACGTCTTCTAAGTGCTGATTCATTCTTATCCAATTCCAACACTTCCACCTGATAAGTCAAGAAACAAAAGGTCAACCTCCATAAGAATGAACTAGAACATTAACTTTATGCTCTTTGTCAAACCTGATTAGACGGCTCTTTTTTGGATCCCCCAAATGCAACAAGATAGTCTTTTTCCTTGTATTGCACAAGTACCATGCTGAAACCCTGGTAATTCAACAGATTTCATAAACATTTTAAAATCATAAACAAAGCATGGTCATGCAAGACATCTAGAAATAATATTGGTATTACTAAGGTGCTGCTTAATAGATGAACTGATTTATTATGAAGTCTCATTTTCATAGTCGTAGGTTGAAACAAAAACATCATATTGTAAAAATGAGGGGGGAAATCATTCTTAGAACTTTCGTCAAGTTTAAACATATAGAATGAAATCTCAGATTTGAACACTATAGACCATGTTGGTTTTCTAAAATTCAGTAATCAAGACACCAAAATCTCAAGTTCAAAAGGCTAAACAGAGCCAACAGAGAAAAGTCATCAATAAAATATTGCACTAAATGAATGAAAAGGTCATTAAAGTGCACGAGGCTCCCACCAAATGGAATCAGGGAGAATAAATGCACGCGGCCTTACTATTGCAAGCCGGGAGGCTGTTTCTAAGATTTGGACTTGTGATCACCAGGTCTCAAGGCAACAACAACCTTACTGTTACACCAAGGCTAGCCTCTATCGCAGTAAATGAATAAACAACAAATATATTAACTAAGTTATATTTGAAGGCTAAAGAACCATTTTCCGATGAGAGCGCCTATTAATTATTATAATCTACCATCAATTAACACAATAACTAAACAAAAATAGCACTAAATGAGCCAAGTAGGTGGCATGAAAAGGAATGAGCACCTTGTTGGTAGTGATAGAAGATGGAGGTGATGTAATTGCCACAGACCATTCATTTTTTACAATATCAAAAATCAGAGTCTCTCCATGTCCTGGAAAATGAGGTGGGAATACAGTAAACATACATAGTCCATAGCACAATTTATAAACAAAACACCAATACTGACTAAAATAAAATCTACTTTAATAACATTTGAAAATGCTAATAAGTGCCCCTAGGGTTTTGTTTAAGCAATCAAGCATGACCCAATAATATCTTTTTTTTGTAATGACCCAATAATATTTTACTTCCCAACTAAATTTCAGCTAGATCATTTTGTGCCATGGATAAAAGACCTAAAAGCAGAATTCAAAACCCTGTAACATCATTTTCCTTTAAAAGTATTATTTCTCCAATTCCCAAGGCCCTTTGTTTGAAACTAGCCCAAAATATTTGAATGATTAAAGAAATGGTAACAGAGTTTATACAAACAACAGTGAAAAACTAACAAAAAGCAGCAGTAATAAGGTAGTTCAGGCTAATAAATAAATTATTTCCCAGAAAATGAAGCATAATAACAGAAGCTCACATTACCAAAAGAAATAAAGTAGTAGGTTTAAAATTATTAATGTATGCATCACAATTAAATTACAAAACATACGTTTTTTCTTGCTTCCACCCCCTGTAATATACCATTTAGTACCACACAAAACGCCACAACAACCAGCTCTAGGTGATGGATGGAAACCTCGAACCTTTACTCTTGACCAAGCCATCTGAAGAAAAGAAACATATACTTTTATCAAATAATATATAGTGAAGGGGTACTTAATCAAATCAGCATCTCGGACAATTCAAAAGGTTTCATAGCATGCTATTTGATAGAGCACTAGATCAGGATGTAGGCCTGAACTATGCAAGGCCCAGAGCCGGGAAGGTTTATGTCAGCAAAAGGAGAGGAATTGGGGAAGGCAAGGAAAAAGGGGATGCCGAGCTGTCAAGTTGGTTATGGGAGGGAGAATATGGTTATGTGGAAAGAGGGAATAATAGGTAGTTATAAATATTGTTTGTTGTTAGGGATAAAATACTCTTTTCACTTAAGAGCTTATGATCTTGACTCATGAAGAAGCTCAGGCTCTGTCGATTTCCAGTAACTAATACAATAGTTTTTCATTCCTTCTTCATTCATTTACTGAATTCTACCACTATTATAGTAAAGATGCAAGACATATGAGGGACCTACACTACTTACCGTTTCAAAGTCAAGTGAATATAAATCATTTAAGGTCTTGGATTTTGAGGATCCTCCAAATATATAAAGAACTTTATCATCATAGAGAGCTGCTACATGGTTCAATCTTGGAGAAGGTGCTGTTCCCCTGCAATCCATATAGTAGACCAAAAGGAATGCAAAATTTATAAGCAGATAAACACATCAAAGTCCAACCTTTTCTTTTCAAAATTCAAAGTTATTTTCTGTTCAAATCACTTACGTGTAGTGAAGTGGAAGCCAAGTCAACGACTTGAGATCAAACATATGTAGATCATTCAGTTTCCTCCTTTTTGCATCTTCACCCCCAAACAATATCAAATAAGAGCTTGCCCTGACAACACTGTGACCATTGCGAGCAACCTATCAAGAACAAACTCTTCGGTAAGTAGTGCCTAGTTATATTGATGTAAAGCTCCAAGTATCAAAATCAGTATGGAGAATTCAATTAATGAAAATACATTAGTTTTGGTAATGATTATGTATCATTACAGATTTTATTTTTATATTATTTCTCTGAAATTGTTTATGCTCTCGAGTTGTCAGTAATATAACTAGTAAGAACCGAAATGTAAAATTATAAACATTAAACCTTTGTCATGTGTGAAAAATATCAATTTTGACTAAGCTTACAAAGCTTTTCCATCTACTCGACAGTCCTCAATTGTAACCTAGTTAACTTTTTTAAAATGTTTTGATTAAGAAATAATAATTATAATCATATATAACTAATATCATAGAGAAAATATTACATACACTATTACACTCCCTAGCATTGGTTCTTTACATCAGTAGAGACTAGAGACAATACAACAATGCTCGAGAGCAATTTCTATTTCTACACTGAGAAGTAGCGCAGCTACAAACAAAAATTCCTACCGGTATGTCTCCCTTTGCCTCCATGAGTGACCAGCACTCACTTTCTGTATCAAATGCCCATACTGCAAACACCAAAAAGATAATCAGAGCAACTTCACAGCGAGAAATATACATGAGAAGAACACAAATTGAACCTGAAATTCTGTCACTTCCGGGATCCGTTTTCCCTCCGATGAGAAGTGCCTTTTTCCCATAAGATACCTGGTCAAATTATCATCAGGCATAAGAGATTTGACTTGAGACCAGACACACATAAATATAATCTTCAAATTTAAAACAAAAAAAAAAAAAAAAAAAACGAAGTATAAGAATATATAGAAGTTCCCCTGACACCAATTTTATTCCTCACTGTCAAGTTTGTATTTGCAACTTTGAACCACATTCCTGGTTAACTTACGTTAACCTTTGTGCTATAAAAAAATCTCAGTCATTTTCTTTTTATTTTCTCTTATATAACTTGGTGTTCTAACGATTTTAACATGTTCGAGGCCCCATAGTATCTGTATCATGCACATCACTAATTGATGAATAATGTGGTTATTCACATAAGGCAACTTTTTGTATTGAGTTGAGAAATTTAATAGGACAAACTTTGTAGCATTTTGATACATGTTATTTCATGTCTTAGACAGTGCAACAATGGCTAAGGGTACATTGAAACAAGAGGAGAGCATTTTCAGAAGCACTAAAATAGAAGACAATTAAAATGGCAATTGGACAATGTTTACCAAACTATGACCCTTGCATGCAGGAATCTTTAAGGGCAGACTGCTAGGAGACAAGTAAAGCTTTGACGATGCCGTTGTCCATGAAAATGTGTCAAAATTCAGCACCTGCGAATAAAAAAAGGAAAAAGCACGAAGAGCACATTCAAATCACATTACAGTTTTAGAAAGTAACAACATAGTTAATGTCAATGTGGATGGTGATAGAATAATCACACCATACCTGCACATCATCTAGCAACCCAGTAGCAGACTCACCGCCAACCACTATGATCTTATTCCCAATAACAGCAGCGGCATGCTACTCAAAATGAAGAAACAATTACATTTCTAAAGTTGAGAATGAATTTAGTCATAACTAATTAACCGTCATAAAGTGAAGAAAGAGATATATACATTGAATCTAGGAGCGGGCTTATCTCCAGAAATTGACAATAATACCCAATTCTCGGATCCGCCTGAGCTACAAGTAGTACTGATATCGGTGGTGCTAACAATTTCATTATCAATTTCATGAGAATGACCACTTGAGCCAGTAACTGCATCCCCATCTTCTTCTCCTTCTCCCTGAAATGAAATGAGGTAAAAACTTGAGCGTTGCAAATTCCAATTTTACAATTATAGTAAGAATAATAATTAGTGAAGTTGGAAGATGAGAAAGAAAGGTGAAGTTAATTACATTGAGAATGGAATTTGGAATTCGTTTGGGATGCCGAACAGTAACTGGACTCCTAGTACCATCAGAAAGCTGCTGAACCTTCAATCTAAGACAACAACACAGGCAAATGCAGTGTTACATTAATGTGACATAGTAAAGAAAAGAAGCAAACATGTTTAGAAATTACCTTCCGAATTTGGTGCGTCTACGAGAGAACCCAAACATCTTCACTTCACAACTTCAAACTCAAACCTGTTTCTAGAAGAAGAAAGGTTAAAACCCTAGAAGATTCTGAAGTATTATATTTTATTAGTTTAAGATTAAGAAAGAAAGAGTGATAAATTGGAAGTTTACTCACTCACTCACTCACCCAGGTTGAACCGAAGCAGCAGTACTTCTTCTAAGTCACGGGATGAAGCAAGCAAGGAAGCAGAGTGTTGATCTAATGATCTAGCATAATTAAATTAAATTAAATGTGGGGCAGGAAAACGACACACAATAATAATGGTGGTATTTTAGTGAGCAATGTTTATTAGTTGCATAAACTAGTAGTAATAATAATTAGCTTCATGGTACTGCTGGTCCTGGATAAACAGAGACAGAGAGGAATCGATTCGAACGTTACGTTAGGTAGGTAGCGAGATGGAGGAGTTTATGAGTGTCAATGTCATGTCATTGTCTCACTCCGTCTTTGCAGGATTTTGTTGGATAATACTACTACTATTGCTTTCTCTTTCTTTCAACTATGAGTTAGCATGACGAGCGTTAGTAACACACTCTTTGAAAATGAATCTCATATAAAGCGGTGAGATCTACGTGAATTTCATAAAAGAGTGAGTGTTGAATAAAATGTTAGAAAAACAGTGTTGTTAGCATTTTTCTTAGTATATTAAGTTAAAACAAAAATTATAAGAATCTATATCATTAAGATGAAATTTAGATGTAATCTCAATGGTGGAATTTTAGGAAAAGAAAATTTTAATTTAGAGAGTGTGCTTTTTACGATTTAATTAATCTGAAATAAGGTTAAATAGGGTAAACATGCTTATGTACATCAATTCTAATTCAACTTGTAAAAATGTTAAAATTGTTAGATTGGATGTTGAGATGATGTTCGAACTCTTATCTTTCAATTTTTGTGAGTTCAATGGTTATTTGTTATTTCATCTATCTAAAAAAGTAAACATGTTTATATCAATATAAAACAAATACTAATTTTATATAGGTACTTTTTTTAACAAACAAAAATGAGATAGATTAACACAAAAAATGTGGCTTATCCCACACAAGATGTGCCAAAATAGAACACAGAAAGTTAATTACATAAGTGATGGTTAGCAAACATAAACATGGAAACAACATGTGGAAGAAGAAAAAGAAAAACTAAAAAACGATTCCCAAACAAGATAAAGGATGAGCCACCTCTCATGATAGGTGAGGTTTAGCATGGGAAAGGGGAGTTGTTTCCCACCATGGGAATTTTTTTTTTTTTTTACCATTAGATTAAATAAGGAACATACTTTTATAAT
>Ga0228710_1008621_pt1 | contig 14549 bp, 6 predicted proteins | sample MedpolnodulmetaG_FD_177995 | JGI IMG/M metagenome (GOLD analysis project Ga0228710, IMG submission 177995) | Root nodule microbial communities from Medicago polymorpha collected in Santa Monica, California, United States - pink nodules | ecosystem: Host-associated > Plants > Roots > Nodule...
TATATATATATATATATATGTATGTATGTGGATTAATAAATAAATATGTATGTGTGTATATATATATATATATAGATATAGGTGATAATTGTAATTATTTTAAATGATCAATTTAACTAATTAGATACTACATAAATGTTAATGTTCAGCATTGAAGAAGCCAAACACAAGAGTGTTAATCAAAATATATCATATTTAATAATGCACACAGAGTGTTGATGCGAAAAACACCAACTCGCGCGTGCGTGCGTGTGCACGCACTCACACTATAGGAAGTAGGTACAATCAAATGTATGATTAAAACGATTAATACAGTTGTACCCACATTCATACCCGCAAAACTATGAGCGTAAATCTCTGTAATGACAAATAAATTAATCAAATGTAATTTGATGAAGAATATATTAATAAAAAGGTGTACGGATTGAAGTCAAATGTTTTTAAAGGAACTAATGGTTATAATTGATTGACGTGTCTGTATGAATATCGTGTAAGAATTTAAGTCCCATGTTTAAGTGACTTAATATGACACCTTGTGATTTCTCATGGTTTTATTAGCATGTACTATCTTTTTTGATAGAAATAAGTCAATCCAAACAATTAAATTAGGTAAATATTTGAGTTGAGAGATCAAATGAATCAGAGATTCAAATTCCACATTAGATACACATAATCCAATCACATTCATCACACAATTACAATTCATTCATCCTACTTTTAATTAATTAATTATTCTATAAAAATTTGTAGCCGATGCTATATATATTGCCATATATATATATAGTCTATGCACAAGCACATGTTCGGGTAAATTCAAAATTTTAATCTCTATTTTTTATACTTATAAATTATAATTTTTATTAATATATTCTTCATATAATTACATTTCTTTAATTTATTTTTAATTATAGAGATCTACTCTCATATTCTTTGCAGGTATGAATGTGGGTACAATCGTATTCATTGTTTTGATTGTACGTTTTGTCGTACCTGCTTCTTATAGTGTCAGCACATTTGGTTAGATATGTACATGTGGTTCGGACGCGTAGTGTGCAGTCCATGCCACTTATTCTATCACTTTCCCTTACTAGGAGTGCAGTGATATGGTTCGGGTATGGATTCTTGCTCGACAGCATTACCATATATGTAAGTATTTAAGTATTTATTTAATTAAATCAATTATCATTTATATATTATTCTTTTAATCGGTTAATTTTTTTCAGTTCCCAAACGTGATTGGATTCACGTTGGGGGCAATCCAGATCGCGTTATATATACTTTTCTCGGTATGAACAAATAGAGCACACATCTACAGATGAGGAGGTATAATTAATCTTTTATATTTTAACATTTTTCAAAAAAAAATCTTTTCTTTTATTTTTAATACATATTTCTTATTTTAATTAGGTACCTGGTGCTTCACATACCGAGCTCAAGAGTATTGTGGTGGGTAGGTCAGATTTTGTTCAGCTCCAAAACGTGATTGGATCCACGTTGGGGGCAATCCAGATCGCGTTATATATATACTTTTCTCGGTATGGGCAGATAGAGCACACATCTACAGATGAGGAGGTATAATTAATCTTTTATATTTTAACATTATTCAAAAAAATCGTTTATTTTATTTTTAATACATATTTCTTATTTTCATTAGGTACCTGGTGCTTCACATATCGAGCTCAAGAGTATTGTGGTGGGTAGGTCAGATTTTGTTCAGCTCCAAAACGTGATTGGATTCACGTTGGGGGCAATCCAGATCGCGTTATATATATACTTTTCTCGGTATGGGCAGATAGAGCACACATCTACAGATGAGGAGGTATAATTAATCTTTTATATTTTAACATTTTTCAAAAAAATCTTTTCTTTTATTTTTAATACATATTTCTTATTTTCATTAGGTACATGGTGCTTCACATACCAAGCTCAAGAGTATTGTGGTGGGTAGGTCAGATTTTGAGGTATATATCTATTTTTATATTTTCATGGGTTTGAACTCTTAAGAAAAAAAAATTATGAGGATAAATAAATAAAAACAATTTAGTTGAGAGAGAGAGTACTATTTTGTATAATTTTTAACTAAACTAATGATCTTTGTAATATGATATATGCATAATAATATAGATGTTTTGGTTAATATTATATATGATCATGAATGTTCTAAGGGTGTTATTTAAGGATTTCACAAAAGTAATTTTTGTTTTAAAAATACTTAGTAATAATTACACAAATTTTTAAGCAAAAGTTACCACTTTTGATTTCTTAAAGAATGTCCTAAAGGTGCTTATTAAGATTTTCTTATTTTTATATACATAAATCTTTCTATAATTGTTGAAAGGGTTTTCTCCACAATAAATATTGAATATTATTAAGAATCGAATGCGGAATCACAAGAGAACAATTATGAATTATATTTTTTTGGAAAGAATTATGAAGTATATCTATGTTTTCAAAATTAAAGTAGTGTGTGCGCGCGCATGAGTGTCTGCGTGTGTGTTTGTGTGGGTGGGTGTGTGCGTGCATGTATTGCCCTCACTACTCAAGACTTCTAGGTCAGTCCTTGACATAACTGATACTTATCCAAAACCTCTACCTCTATCTCGTATTTCATCCTCGTGTGGAAAAAATCAATCCTTATTGTGTGGGAAATCGATCTCCTTGTTCTCTTTTCACAATTTTGAGTTGGTTCAACATTCCAATTTTCTAAGAAATAACTCTCTTTTTTTCCCTCATTTTCTTGCATACAGTCATGGCTTTACATGTGAGAGCAGTTAGGTTCCTGCTTACCAACTGCTTGGGTCTATTGGGTAATTATTCTATGTAGGAAATATTGTATCCTTCTTGGTGTTTCTCTCCCCGATGTAAGTAAATTTGATTATTTTATTCATTTCAAACTTCTTGGGTCTTCACAATTTAAATATGGATTTTAGATTTTTGTATAAGCTAAAAATAATAACATTTGAACAAAATTTAATAAAAGCACAAGAAGTAAAAATATACCATGGTGGAAGATAATACAATGTGCAATTGATGTTTGTGTTTTTATTAAATATTCATCAACCTTTATCATGAAAAAAAACCTAGTTTTTTTAATTTTATTTTAATATTCATTATTTCAACTTCAACTCAATATTCATCCAATTTGATGTTCATCATTAATTATTAATTATATTAAAAATTAAAAATAAATTAAGAAATAATTTATCCTTTTACAACTTCTCCATTATTTTCCTGTCTTCAACTTAATTCATGAACACTCTCTCATACAATTCCAATTTAGTCATAAAATTAATCTTTATTTTGACATGAATTTTCTATTGCAGGCCTACTTTTGTAGGCATATACAGACAAAGAAGCACACGGGATTTTTCAATATTGCCATATCTGGTGGCACTATTTAGTTGTACTTTATGGCTCTTCTACGGATTGATGCAAGCAGATGTTGCTCTGCTTATATCAATCAATTTGTTTGGATGCCTCATCGAGGCTATATACATCATTGTATGTATAGTCTATGCACCGACACATGTTTTCGGGTAAATTCAAAATTCTAACGTCTATTGTTTATACTTATAAATTCTAATTTTTATTAATATATTCTTCATATAATTACATTTCTTTAATTTATTTTTATTTACAGAGATCTACTCTCATACTTTTTACGGGTATGAATGTGGGTACAACTGTATTGATCATTTTGATCATACGTTTTGATGTACTTGTTTCCTATAGTGTAAGCATTCCTGGTAGGATATGTATATGTGTATCTATCGGTGTCTTTGCGGCTCCGCTGAGTGTTATGGTAAGTAAACTTTTCTATACTAATTTTTATAAATTTTAATATTACAAATTTTCCATTAACTTTATGCATCAATATTTTGTAGATACATGTGGTTCATACACATAATATGGAGTCCAAGCAATAGACTCTATTACTCTCCCTTATCGGAAGTTCAGTGATATGGTTTGGGTATGGATTCATGCTCAAAAACATTAGCATCTATGTAAGTATTTATTTAATTTAATTAATAAAAAATTATTATAATAATTCTTTATACATTTATTTGTTAAATGTTTAATTTTTTTTCCTGGTTCCAGTATGATTGGATTCACGCTGGGGGCCATTCAGATTGGATTTTACTTATACTATTCTCGGTATGGGTAGACGGTAGCAACTACAAATGAGGTATGATATAATTAACATTTAATGCTATATTATGTATAATTAATCTTTTATCTTTTAACATATTGAGCTTGAGACTATTGTGGTTAGGTCAGATTCAAATGAGGTATATATTTCCTACTTTTATGGATTTGAACTTTGAAGAATAAGATGATGATGATGATGATGATGAATATACAAAAAATTATGTTTATTATTTTTTCTAGATTTATTTTAATAAGAATGAAATTAATTAAGAATAAAATTATTTTTTTTTTTCTAGATTAATTTTTTTTCTAGATTAATTTTTTTTGTCAGAACAATGGAGGAGAATAAAGAAGACGAATCGTTGTGGGAAGTTTTGAAGTGACGGAACTAGTAAGAGATGATGAGATTACCGAGGAGGATAATGACGCTCATATGGAAAGTGTATTGGATAGATACATGGAACACATAATTGAAAGGACATAGTATCATTTAGGTTTGACAATATTTGCTTTAATTTATGAAAAGTCTATTTAATTTATTAAAAAACTATTGCAGGCTATCCTACAATTTGGATTTAGATTAGGCTAAAATGCATTTTTTGCCCCCTATATTTGGGTTAATAACAATTTTGGTCTCCTATGGAAAAAAAAACAACTTTCCAGCCCCCCAACTTCACCCCTTTTGCAACTCAGTGGCCCACCATGATTTTGACCTGGTCAAAGCCCATGTGGCCATTAGATGGACATCACGTGGCATTTATTGAATTAAAATTTTAAAAAAAGGCCAATTAATTATTTACATATTTAAATAAATAAATAAAAGAAATAAAAAAATGGAAAAGAATAGGCACGTTAACATCCATGGTTTTCATCCAAGAACATCATCTTCACCTCCTTCTCATTCATGTTGTTCTTCAATTTCCTCTATACATACACAAGAATAAGAGAATCAAACAGAGCAAACCCAATAACAACATGTAAAACTCCATAACCTTCATAACCATCAACACAAACCCATAAAGATTAGAACAAGAAAATGAACATCATCTTCATAACTCATCACCCTAGAAAACTCAAACCCTTAAATTCTAAACCCAGAAAATCATCAACTCGTCAAACCCAAAAAAACTCATACCCAGAAAACAACTGCAAGAATATCCAACCATTCACTCAATACCATCTCCGACGTTCTCGAATGTGCCTCGATTCAACACTGACGTTTTCAACACCGTACGTTCCGTCGCTTACTGCAAAACAACTTGCCATAAACTCTTCCTTCGTGGCTTTTGTGGTGAAACCACCATCAACACACCGCACCGTATTCTCTTCTGTCAACTGCCACAACCAAAATCTACGCTCTCACTAATTCAAAATGCGAATCGGGTTGAAGGATTAACACTAATACTGAATGTGCAATCGTATCAGATTCCAACAATGGCCAGCGCAAAGCTTCACATGCAAAAACACGTGATGCAATGGTTGTTATTCTGAAATAGATAGATAGGGAGGGTAATGAAGGTAGTGTTACTTTTCTTAGTTACATTAATCTCATCAAACTGTACCAATCTTCAACCCATATTTCGAGACCAAGATTTTAAAAAGATTTTAAAGTGTGATTGAGGGAACTGCTACCTGTTTTTATGAAGGTGAAATGATGAAATGAGAAGGAATGATGTGTTTTTAGTGAAGATGTGGATGTGTTGGTGATGAAGGTGGAGAAAGAGGGTTGAAAGTGTGAGAAGAGAAGAGATCACGTGCTCATCCTTTTTCCTTTCCATTTTATTTTTGATTTTTTAATTCTTTACACATGTGGATTTTAAACTTTTTTTTAATTGAAAAATAATCCACGTGGCGTCCAACTCATGCCACATAGGCTTTGACCAGGTCAAAATCATGGGGTGCTACGGAGTTGCAAAAAGAGGTGAAGTTGGAGGGCTAAAAAGTTGTTTTTTTAATAGGGGACCAAAATTGCTACGAAACCAAACATAGGGGGCCAAAAATATATTTTAGCCTTTAGATTATGGTGCACTCTCTCAACTTCAACACCTTGGAGATCCATTTGTTGAAGAATTCTGATCTTCTCTCAACACAAAACACTCGTGCCCAACTAAATTAACAATTATATCACTGCGTAAGTTAACACACGCAGGGTGACTTTAAGTCACGCTAAAACAAAAAGCCATTCACCTCTTCTTCTTCATTTGGGCCTTCGTCTTGACTTTATGCACATGTATTGGACTTTATGCACATGCCTTTCCAACTCTATCATAATACTCTTTTGCCTTCCTTGGACGTAAAAGTTACTAGATTCTTCATTATTACTATTTGGTAAGGAGCTGTATAGCAACTTAGATCTTGTACCTTCCTTTTAAATTCTGGTATTGATTAGAAACAGAGGAAAGGAATATAATTATGGTATTGTTTGAAACCAACGTGAGTTAACTAACGCAGTGATTAACACTAACGTGAGTTAACTCACGCAATATTTTACACTTGCGTGACTTAAGTCACGCAACGTGAGTTAACTAACACAAAATTTTACACATGTGTTAGTTAACTAACGCAGAGGTATTTTGGTCAGTTTAGTTGGGTGGAAGCAATGAGAGAAGAGCACGATTCTTTGTTGAAAGCGATTATGGTGCCCACTCCCGGAAGTTTGAAGTTGGTATTTTCGATTGGTTTGCCAAATTGTACCCCCAACCTTCCCACACATGTGCTCGCAAGTTGGTGCTTCTGTCATGAACGTTCGGTATGCATTATTAATTAAAAGGTCATGTTAACCAGTGTCTCCGGGTCACTAGTTAAGTAGCTATAAGTGGAAAGAAAGAACAAAGTCAGCATTAAAGACAACACTTTTTCAAGTTTCAAAAAGCAAAATACACAATTTTTGAAAAAACATTTCCTTTTATAATTCCTTAACCAGTGTTCCGAGAGCATTGGTTGACATTATATTTTGATTAACACTCTTATATTTGTAACTTTTTCTTGCACCGAAGCCTGAAGGTAGTCATGTGATTTTTATTTGGCTTCTTTCAAGCGGACATTAACATTTATGTTAGTATCTACTTAGTTTAATTAAGGGAAAATAAAATTAACCCCTCCTAAGATTTTGTTAAATGACCCACACCTCCCCTCTGGTTTAAAAAATGCAGTAACCTCTCTCAACTAAACTCTGTTAACCATCTGTTAAGTTAAGAAAACACCCGTCAAAATAGCAATCTGTAGATAGATAGCCACAGTGCTATATTACCAATTAAGTCTGAAAACATTAATTCAAATTATTTAACGATGGATACAAATAGTTTTGCGGTGAGAGTGTGTTTCTCTTCAATTTGTTTTTTATTTACACTAATCAGTATTAACACTAGAAAGCTAATATAACACATCTCTTCCTATTTTTGTTTTCTTTTTCTTGCTATTCATTTCCAATTTTATCTTCTTTTTTTTAACAAACTAAAATGATATATATAAACCATAATGATTCACCCCGCACAAGGTGTGCAAGAGGCAAACCAACCAAAAGTATATACACAATCAAGGTGGCCACAACAGAAAAGTACCACCTGAAAACTAAAAATTACAAATGGACATCCATTCACAAAAGCGGGGGTTTCCACCAATCATGATAACTGTAACTAAAAGTCCCCTGTTTCGATTTCAGCCATAAAAAAGAGTGCAATTTGACCTTTTCAACAAGTGTTGCAATAGTGGAATCCGTAAGTTGAAAGACACGGTTATTCCTTTCCTTCCACAAAACCCAAACAAAGGCACACCAAATAATTTTCAAAAAAGAATAAGTAAATCTAGGCAAACCTGCCATGGTAGTAAAATGAGTGAAATGATGTCTGATATCACAAGGCATAACCGAACAAATATGTAACCAGCACCAAATATGAGACCACAGAGATCCAAAGATGTCACAATATAAAAAGAGATGTTTCGCCGTTTCCAGCTCCCCGCAACCTGAGATACAAGTGAAGGTAGAATGATGAAGGACATGTCGCCGCACCAAATTGTCTTTTGTGGGAAGTCTGTTGCGAAGAAGACGCCACACAAACAGAGACACCTTTGAAGGAATATATTTTTGCCAGACATCGTCAACCAGGAGTTCAGGTATGCTCCATTTACCTCATGCTCCATTTAGTCCATTTAGGTCATGGATGCATGGCACTGGCAAATGAATATTCAACAGTTAAGATTTAAAATAAAAATAACTATTTGTTTATTAAAAAAACCCCAAATCACGTATCATCTTCTTAAAAATACCCCTTCAACCTTTCACCCCATCTCTGTCCATCGTCTCCCTCCCCCTTCAACCTTCACCCCATCATTTGTTTACAATTCAATTTAATATCTATGATTTTATTTATTAAACAATTCAATTCAATACAATTACTTTGGGGATTTTATCAATCCATATATAATGAGGTATTGTCTTAATTCTTGATTCATTGTTCAGTCTTTCTTGATTTCATCACTATGCCATGAACATTCTCGTGATTGACATCATTTAAAGGAAGAGAGAAGACAAATGTGAACCTGGGATAGGAAGAGGGGTGTGAATTGGAAGAGGGTGTGGTTTGTGATTTAATTTTACTAAATAAATAGTCTTTTTAATTTTAAATTTTGGCCCTTGGATATTATTTTGCCACATGTCATGCATCCAAGACCCTAAATGGACTAAATGGAGCTTGAGGTAAATGGAGCATACCTGAACTCGTCAACCAGAGACCTATCCACAGGTTCCCCATTGGTAGTGAGAAAGCGATATGCTCCCCTCACATAGTATCTGTGAATAGGATCTAATAACCAACGCCAACCATCGTGAACATTTTCCTGCAAAACAATGTTATCAAGAAAGACATAGCACTCCCTCACACTCTCCTCCTCCCAAGCCAACAATCGACGACGCCACACCCTCTCCCATCCCCTATCCGGCACTATAACCCTCCTAGCCTCCGCCACCGAACACTCTTTATACTCAGCCAACTCATAGAGACAGGAGAATTTAAATTTGAGAGGAATTTCTTCCACCCATATGTCATGCCAAAGTAAAGCATCTCTACTATCACCTACAATACGACGAGTATTATCATCAAACCATCTCCCAACACCCTCCCCAAGGCCCTCATGCACACCACACATCTCCCGCCACCAAACCGAACAACGACTACCACCATCCTTCACCATACCGAGCTTTCAAAAATCGATACCACAGCCCCTCCTTCTCCAGCACCACTTTCCCAACAACGATAAATTAAAAGCTCCCACCCTCCTGATCCCCAGCCCTCCATCCTCCTTTCGAGTACAAATAGACTCCCAATTTATCCAGACTATTTTCCTATTATCCTCTCCACCCCCCACCCCCATTTTTTTTAAAAAATAGATTCAATAGAAGAAATTATACCTGCAGGGGCTTTCAAAAGGGAAAGAAAGTAGACCGGAAGAGAGGACATGACAGATTTCAGAAGAACCAGACGACCTCCGTTGGAAAGAAATTTGTAGTTCCACGACGATAAGCGAGTGACAATACGCTCAACAACAGGTTTCCAAAAGGAGATTTTCCTAGAATCACCACCAATAGGCAGACCCAAATAAACAAAAGGAATTGTTCCCCGTCGACAGTTCATAACCGAAGCCGCCTCTGACAACCAAGACTCTGAAATGTTTACACCCGTCAACATACTTTTGTTAAAGTTAACCTTCAAACCCGCGATCTCCTCAAACAAGAGCAGCAACGCCCGCATTGTACGAACATTCTGCCAACTCTTTTCTCCAATAATGATTGTGTCATCCGCAAACTGAAGGTGAGTAAGCCGCACATCACCAAGATGACCAACACCATACCCTTTAAACAATTCAGCCCCCACCATTGCTTGCATGAGAACATTGAACCCTTCAGCAGCCAAAAGAAATATAAACGGGGACAAAGGATCACCTTGAAGAAGTCCCCGCTCAATAGGAAACTCTTCCGTCGGACATCCATTAACTAAAACCGACGTCGTTGCGGTTCCAATACATTCATAAATCTATTTCCGCCAGAGTTTAGGAAAGTTCATGTTAGCCATTACAAAATCCAAGTAGTTGAAGTCGACCGAGTCATACGCTTTCTCGTAGTCCACTTCGAACAGAAGCAATTCCTTATTCATACATCTTGCTTCATCAACTACTTCATTTGTAATCAAGATACCGTCTAAAATTTGCTTCCCTTTGACAAAAGCGGATTGAGATTCAGAGACAACACCACCCACAACTGTGCGAAGTCGATTAGGCAAAACTTTAGCAAGGACCTTATATAAACACCCGACCAAAGAGATAGGCCGAAAATCATTGAACCGCTGTGGACTGTTCACCTTTGGAATTAAAGCTATAAAAGTAGAATTCAAACCTTTCGTCAGCTTCCCGTTCCTATGAAATTCCACCATGAAACGCACAATGTCATCTTGCAAAATGTCCCAATTTTATCTTCTTTAAACTCCGGTAATCAATATCAATTTTCACTCAAAAAATAAAATAAAATTTAAGGTCCCTTTAAACCCCTTTTTCCAAACCCACGGGATGCTCCAAACCAAGTTAGGGATTTGTTAAACATAAATCAAAATTAAAATTGAATTGACTTGTAGTTAATCATGCTCATCAACTAAGTATGTTTTTGATATGTTTTAGTTTTTTTTTTTTTTTGTGTGTGTAAATTGGCTTGTACGCTTCAAATGCAAGGTGAAGCTTTGTTTTAGACTCATGGAAATTTAGAGCATATTGCCATGATGGAGAAGGTGCTTGGTTTGTTACGGTTGAAGATGTTGGAGAGTTGAGTAAGTGAAGTAATTAAATGATTATGTAGGAGGAAGTTATCTTTAAAATAGACAAATCACTTGAAAGGTCAAAGATTGTGAGAACGTGAACTTCATGTTTGTATTTTAACGGAAATATAACAATGTTAAGAAATAAGGGGAGGTACTCTTCTATTTAATGAAAATTTAAAGGAGTCAATGCTTATTTTAAAATTAAAGGGGTGTCCGTGTTATTTAAATCCGTGTTATTTAAAGAAACTTTATGGAAGTTGAGTGCAATTAATCATTTAAAAATAATTACAATTATCCCCTCTCTCTATATATATTTATTAATTCCTCCAAACAAATCTATACATATTTATTATTTATAGAATGATAATATTGGGGGATAACTAGAAGGAGAATGCTAACTAGTGCTCCAAGAGCATTGGTTTAACATCCAAAACAAGTAAGTTTTTGTAAAAAATTTGTGTAATCATTACTTGATCAAAAGTAACATTTTATATTTTCAACAAAATATTTTTATTTGTAGATTCCTTAACCATTGCCATCAGCAAGACCCTAATTAGAATGATCATTTTCCATACCATGGAATTAAATTTTGATTTAATTTTTCAATTTTTCATATACCATGAGAAACATAGTACTAATCTTTTTCATCAATTAAATGCAATGGAACAAACGTTGAAGTAGTACACATATAACTAGATCGTCGAAGCACAGGTCCAATGAAAATGTGTGTTGGTCTGATGGAATCTAAATTATAGAGTTTCAAAGGTCACTATTATTTGTCACCGGCAATGATCGACTAATATAACTTTGATGAGATAATTGTAAATTTTCTTTGAAAGTCTTGTGATATTTAATCAATATTTTTATGAAATATAAATAAATTATGTGGTATTCAATTAAGACAATTAAAACTTTTTTTCTATGCAACGAAATCCGTTGGTATTCAATTAAGATTTCTCACAACTTATAAAATGTCCTTTGGTATTCAAAAATTTATAGATTTTAATGGATTCTTTTATAGAGTGAATTTTATGAAATTTAATTAAAAATGTGAGCACAATACTCATTCAACAATCTCTATAAATTGTGTTCACATTAGGATTCTTTTATAGATTCTTTTCGTTGGTATTCAATTATGATTTCTCACAATTTTATTTTGTGCCGTCTAACTAAATTCTATTTTCTCATTAGTTTCGAGTTGTATAGAGTAAGGTTGTTTGTTACTTTGTTATGGGATTAGAAAACTTCCGATCTATATATAGTTAGAACTACCTTCACTTGAATGATGTTAGTGGATCGTGAGGCTTCCTATAATTTCAGTCTTGTAAATTTTTTAGTTATTGGTTCAATTTATTAGTTCTACTTCAAACTATTTTGTTAAGATGACTCTATGTATAGAACATTTTTAATATGTAATAAATCTTGTCATTCTTTAAAAAAAATGGTAGTCTTCAAAGTCTATTATATGTTAGAAACGAATATAATAGTGTACTACACGGTGTTGGAAAAGAAAAAAAAATCACATAAACATCTAAGAAAAACACAATTAACTTCTTGATATAAATCCTTCGAAATCTTGATAGTCTTTTAATCTTGATAGTATTTTTATTAAATATTCATAAACATAATTAAAATCTTTAAAGTCATTCAAATCTTGCATAATCTTTTAAAATCCACTAGACTTTTTCATACAAAATTTTCTTTTAAAATCCTAATCCAATACACCCTTTAGATTTTTATAACTATTGCTGGGAAATAAATAAAGATATTAAATGTCAATTTTTTTAGGGATATTAAATGTCAAAATTGTACATTACCAAATGTGAAACCGTCAACAAGGTGAATCAATCTGTTAAAAAAAGAAAAAAGGTGAATCAATCCTTAAAAAAAAAATAAGGTGAATCATTTTACGTCGGAGGGAGTACCATGTTTTTGTAGTGATTGTTTAAAAAATCTTTTTTATTGACAATTGAGTAAAATATTACTTTATAGAGTATTGAGTAATTTCTTTTTAAAGAAGAAAAAATGATATATATTCACACTATCAAAGACGCCTCTTTAACATAAGATGTACTAAAGGACTATTGAGTAATTAAATTTGCTTGATGAAAACTTGATATAAGCAATTGAAAACTATAGGAACAAAAAATATATACAATTATTAAGCCTGTAATTAATGCAAATTTGACCATGTTAGAGGTTAGGCATTCATCATCATTCATCACATCATACTACCATATCCTTGAATTGAATTGGAAAATGAAAATTGTTCACAAGCTCAAGTAATCGATCAATCCCAATCATTGAGAAACAGAATTGCATGAATACGACAGCAAAATTAAGGTCTTTCTTTGGACTTATCTAGGTAGGTACTTGATTGTAGAAAACTAAAATAAGACCAAAAATCATTGATTGCAATTTCTTATTTTGTCCCACTCTTAACTTTTGCATAATCATAATGTACTTGTACTGCAAGGAAAGGAATGAAAAGGCAAAGTGGGAGTTGTGCCTCTTACACATGAAAAACCTTCAATTTGGACATAAAAACAGCTAGCTCACACAATATGACACAATTCAACACCAGAACGGCAAAGAAAGTGTGTGTACGTACGATTCAGCATGTCATTGGCATGTTTAATTGAAATTTGTCACTGGATGCAATTGATCCATCATCTCATACAAACAACAAACTATAGGGAGGGGTACCGTTTTGAAATGTCATGTGAACCTACCCTTGTTCATACCTTCCACATATCTTTTTGGAATGTAAACTTAAATTTCTTTCCAAATTGTAGAAAACTTTATTAATCCTAAATATGTATACCCTAGTCTAAGACCTCTTTAGCCCATAGCTACTATGTTGTATTTCCGATCGTAAATAGTAAAAATTCTTCCATATCTTAGAGTTTTATTGGATATTGGTACATGTTGACAAAATTAATTAATTAGTTTTTTAAGAAGAAAAAAAACTAAGTAAAAAAAAAAGAGACTTGATTCTAATTATTGAATGATAGGACGCTAGAGTATTTTTTTGACAAATAAATAAAAAGAAACTATATCAATTGGAGACATAAAGAGGTGAACATTTCAAGTAGCTTGAAGTTTGGTTATGTATCTACTTATTATTCAATCATTTATTATGTTTATTTACTAGTACTTATTTTAAAATAAATATAAATTTTAAATTAGTTTTGCATGTATTAAACCGTTTTTTTTTTAAATCTCGGTATTTGTTTAAAAACCGACTAATTTGATAGTTCAATCTTACCTCCCACTTATAAGAGCCTTATTTAAAATAAATCAGAGCAAAGTTTGTATGAACCAATCTACCAAAATTAAGACTAAAGAGATTAAACTTAAAAGAATAAGAGGATTACACTCTAAGATCACAAATCGACCTCACTAAACCAACCAAATGCTTATTTTTTAATATATTAAATCGAACTACAGGGCAAAGAATTCTCCTATGCTATCTACCAAAAGAAAAAAGATAAAAAGAATTCTCCTAAACTAGATCTACCACACACAATTATTTACCACGTGTTAGTTTCTTATGAGTTTCATGCAATTGGGTTTCTCAAATTTGTTTGATGACAT
>Ga0228710_1008625_pt1 | contig 14543 bp, 9 predicted proteins | sample MedpolnodulmetaG_FD_177995 | JGI IMG/M metagenome (GOLD analysis project Ga0228710, IMG submission 177995) | Root nodule microbial communities from Medicago polymorpha collected in Santa Monica, California, United States - pink nodules | ecosystem: Host-associated > Plants > Roots > Nodule...
ACTTCCAGGAAGCACTCATCCTCTGGCTTGTATTTCAAATCTTGACATTTGACACCTATCACAGCATGATATCCTATTATGTTATTGCTTCCAATGACAGTACGTCCAGGATAATCATCACCAACAACAGCACCAGTCATCAACATGCAATTGTCCCCTAACTTGGTATTTCCAAAAATATGGCTTCCGGGATAAAGTTGACAACCTTTCCCTAGCTTTGCAGAGGAACTGATAGAACAAAAAGGTCCAATGGAAACTCCCTCACCGAGAACAGCATTGGGGTGAACAATGGCACTAGGGTGAATAACAGACTTGGAAGCGTAAACCTTTTCCTCATCCGCAACATAAGAGAAGAAGCGTGGCTGGATTATTCGGAGAGATGAGGACAAGGAGCTTCGCGTGCCGAGTTTAATCAACATGTTTGGTTCGCTATGGCTTTCGCTTCACTGGCTGCACAATGTTTATTTTTTAAATGACTAGCTTAAGATATCTGTTAACACATGAAGTGGTACATAATGAGAGGGCAAAAAGAGTAAGGGAGATACACGTCAATAACTAAAACACAACCATTTCCACCAAAAGAAAAATTTAAGACATGACCAAAGACTGAAAATGCATACTGTTTGGATTGCATGCTAAAACATACGTACAAGTCACAAAAATGGAGGCCACATAATGAAAGAGATTCTCTTCAGACAACTTTACCAAAACTATACCTATTTTAGAAATATTCATCGTGGAATCAATGGTAAAATACAAACATGCATAATCTGAGATAAATACAATAAACTTCCGGTTTACAATATATCAAATACTGTTTATCTTTCATTTTGTTCTTCAAATATGAAGCTCTTTATCATTAAAGTTAATGTTTAGTACACATGCCTGAAACTTAACAAACACAAATTCTTATCAAGTAAAACAATGGATAAGTGTAATATTTTAAGCAGAATTAAAAAAGAGAAAAAGAAAAGTAGGTAAAATATATTGAAATGAAATAGCCATTGTTGTCCTTTGAAAATTTGTTTCTTTTTCTTAGTAACTTGCCAAATGCCAATTGTCAATAAAAAGAATGCAGCATCGCTATCTAACTTTTTCGTATTTTATTAATTTTATACTTTCGGAAAAAATAAAATAAATGCAAAATCGGAATCTTAATTAAATTTCATTATACTTTCCTTGTATAAGAAATGCAAAATCATTAAGTTAAAGATTCAGAGTCAAGCGAAAAAACTCAAATGCTGAATAAGGTGATAGCATGCCATCATTTCCTTATGGCGTTTTCTGACTTTGTTCCTTTTGTATAAGGAAAGCTTTTTCAATATTTTGTTTTATATATAACCATGTTATAGGTACGAAGTATCCACCGCTGTTTAGCATCAACTAATCTCCATTAGGGAACCTATTGGACGCACAAAGTAGATTTTCCCCTCCCTGTAAGAAAGGCTTGCAACCTATAAAAAAACTGAACTGAAGTATTTTGATTTTAAAGTTTTTTTTTGCAACAATGGAGAGGAGCATTGGAAAACCCTGTGGGATTTGTGGGAAATGGTTCGCCAGTTGGAAAGCCATTGGAGGCCACATGAGATCTCACTTGGTCAAATTGCCGATTCCCCCAAAGCTCGAGACTAACAATCAAGCTCATCATAATTCATCAGATTTAACCCAGCATCCAAATCAAACTGCTTCCTCACTAACTTTCCATCCTGAAGAACAACAAACACAGAACTTCCGATCTATGAAACACAACTTCTCTGCTTTCTCTGCAGACTCAAACAGAGAAAACGAATCTGTGTCTTACCCGAAAACCCCAACCCGCAAAAGATCCAAATGCCACCGCAAATTTAATGTGGTGGCTGATACAAAAGATCTGCCAATAGATCCAGATGTTATGATGTTATGGGGGTTTTACAAAGATGCACAAAAGAGGGAAGAGATCAAGAAACAAAAAATAAAGGAAACTAACAAAATGAAGGAAAAAGACATTGAAGGCGGTAGAGATGACTTGATTATTCAAGCTCATACTCAAGCCAGCTTCAAGTGTCAGAGGTGCGGAAAAATGTTCCGATCTTGTCAAGCTCTTTGTGGGCACAAAGCATACTGCAAAAGTGACAGCGATGGTGAAGATCAGAAACCTTTTCAGTGCCCATATTGCAACAGAGAGTTCAAGACTGCTCAAGCACTCGGTGGACACAAGAGGGTACACTTTTTAAGTGCTAATGAATTTCGAAGTGTGTCAGTGGATCTCAATTTTCCAGATCCTAAATGAAGAGGCTAGCAACTCCCATATTTAATTTTTAAGTCCCCATTGATGATATTTTATGTCTCAAAGCAATCGTGGAGATAAATTTTTTATATGATTTCATTTGTGATTCTGTACACAGTTATTAACTGTGTTCAGCTCTGAATGCTAAGAATTATATATTATATATGCTTTCAAACATTTTAAGTTTTTACAACTTGACATTTTGGGTGTATATTTATGTAAGAGAGATCTTTGTTTTGATTATCGTTTAAGTGTTATTGCTTCTTTGTTTGTTAATTCATGTTATTTAGTGTTATCAATTGCAAATCGTGGAAAATAGTGGTTTGTTCAAAATTACGCTATTCAAGAGTGCTATGGTGCCGCTATAGTCCCTATTTGACAGCATTTGGTACTAAATAGCATATCACAGAACAATAGTGATTTGTTCAAATTCCGCTACAAAGCTGCTATTTAACAACACTGATGTTGTTTAGCCTAACTATTTTTCCCTATCTCCATAAAAACCAAAAATAATCATATTTTCTTGTTTGCATGTGTGATCTTCAATAACTCCTACTCTGTTTTTGAATGTTGGTAAAAATGTACAAATGCAAAGATGACTGGCTTTTCTAATGGGACATTAGAACACTCATTCTCACAAGGCGTGTACTGATGAACAATGTTGTTAAATGAAAGCCATGACACCTCCATAGTGAATGGAGTGGCGGATTTTTCGACATCCATTATAGGCAATTTGTGATAGGATGCACACCATGTAGCGCCATAGACCTTAATGGTGTGTTTATACTTTATGTTTATATGGTGGCTTTTTGGCCTTCGGCCAATGACAACACTGCTTATGAAATATTAATCCCCACATTATGGTTTAGACTAACGGACTCCTATTTTATATGATGGAGTAACACATATATAACTTGCAAAACTAAATAAAATTTCTTTGTTATTATATACTTGTAAAAGCTTCGACATAATTACAAGTGTTGTCTGTTTACTTACTGTTTTGATACAAAAACACTAAATCTCTTTGAAATGAGGAAGAAAACTTTTGTTTAATTCTGAGTTGAACCATAGGCAAGGTTCAGTGCCAAGCAGCTATGCAGATGGTCTGGTATGGTTTTCTAGGAGAGAAATTGCACTTTGATGAATTATCCCTTTTTCAAAATTTGATAACTCCTTTGAGTTCTTCTGATAGTTTGTTTGAAGCCATCGCTGGCGGCTGAATGTGAAAGAAATAAGTTCAGATATACCGCTATGATTCCAAAACTAACAAAACAGGGATTTGGGGTGGGCTTTGGCTCTCTTTCATTCCAAGAAAGAAATAAATAGGGATTTGGGATTGTGCATGGTGTGGCACCCTCTAATGGGCAAAAAAGCGAACCAAACTGTACAGATGGCAACTAGTTCGAATAATAAAACGGAGATAAAAGCAAAACCCAAACGGTTGAGAAGGCTGTATGGAGGAACAACAAATGTGTGTGTGTGTGTGTGTGGTGGTGGGGGGTTGTGTCTTTGTGCATGTCCTATTGGTTCTTAAACATACTAATAATGTTGTCAATCATGGAAATAACTGTTCAAATTTCGCTACAGCGTTGCTGCTGTGATAACCACTATTTGACGACCTATGAAGCACGGACACTCCTCGGATTAGGCATGTCCCGATGTCGGACACGTATCGTGTCCGACACCGACACATACGATTACACTGAATTTTGTGTTTTTCTCAAATTATTAGCGGCGTCGACGTGTCAGTGTACGTATCCATGCTTCAAAGCTGACGACACTTTATACTAAATCGCGTATGGCGGAACAATACCGGTTGTTAAAAATCTGTTACACTGTAGCAGTATAGTGCCGCTATGACAATTGTTTTACAACATTGCACACTACCTAAAGTGAAGAATATAGATGCTAGAAACATACGGCATACAGACAGAGCAGAGTGGAACTGCATATTTTTCTATGCTCTCTTTTGTTCCACCTTTTTATGAAGCTCTAAGAACTTTCACTTAATTTCTATTAACGCATAAGTTAGCAACATGTCAATTACCAAGCGAGCAAGAACCAAGAAGAAATCCACAACAAATATATAACAATCTCATCAGTCTTCTACCCTCGGGTTAAGCAATCAAAGCAATTAAATATTATTACATGACAAGTTAATATACACAGACTAAACACACTCATAGCAAAGAGAAGCACGACAGAAGACATGAATCAAATAAATATTCACCTTTTGCAAAGTATAGGCTTACTTTGATATGTGATATCAATCCATGAAATAGAGACCAGTTGCAAAATGTTGATCTGCAATTAATTGCCATAACACAAAAGATTCAGCTTCATATACTACATGTATGTGTATTTACTCATATAATATTAAACATTATTAGAATGCATTAGTGTGATCAATCGCAGAAAATAGTTGTTTGTTCAAATTTCACTACATTATAGGTAATATAGCCATTATATGACAACACTTTGTACTAAATTGTGTATAGGAGGACAAAGATACAACCACAACCAAGCCTTTTCCCACTAAGCGGGTTCGGCTACATGGATCAAATTATGCCATGATTCAGTCCAATTCATTAATTTCCAAATCTTTTCTAATAGTTTCTTTAATAGTTTTTCTAGGTCTTCTTCCTCTCCCTCCAGTGATCTGACTATCCTTCATCTTCATCTGATCTACTCTCCTTGCTACAGAATCTAATAGCGTATAGGAGAGCAACAACGATTTGTTCAAATTTCGCTACGCTATAGCGCCGTTATTTAACAACACTAGAATGCATAGCAATGTTGTGTCTCATACGATGTTATATTTAAGGTAATTGTTTTTACCATCCAAAAAGAATTAGCGGCGTAACTTGTTGCCTGTTTGCATTCCATTCTGTATAAATTATTTACAATATTTTCTCTAAAAAATGGTGATTCCAGTATTTTTGAAACCTATCGTAAGAACATTGAGCGATGTAATGGATATGAAGTTCGAAAACACATCAAATTGAAGAGACATGATGTGAATAATAATAATAATAGTAGCTGAGAGAGAGAGAGAGAGAGAGAGTGAGTTACCAATGAATCAGGTAGATCAACAGTTCTCTGCGGCGGTGCGGACGGCGGAGTGGAGCTCTGCTCTGGTGCGACACCGGTGGCTATGGCGGCCGCAAATCACGCTGAAATTCCATCCTAGCGCGGCCTGTTCAAAAGAGTAAGGGGATTGGGCTTTGTTTATTAAATTTGTTAAAGATACCCCACGAAAATTTCTTATCACACCCTTCAAGCTTCTCGTGCATCCACCGTTTTTTCCTTTTTTTGCTCGTGTTTGGATTCTATAATCTGAAACTTTAAAACTAGTTTCGGGTTATAGAATCTAAACCATGCAAATATGTGAGACTTCCCATACTCCTTCTTTCTCTAATTTCTTCAGTTGTGTTTTTTGACCTAAAATTTGAATTTTGATATATTATGTCATATTTCAAGTCAAGTTGCTTGAATCCATCATTTTTTGTGGTTTATTTGATATTTTTGTAGATATCAATTGTTTTCAAATTTTAGAATGTTAAATGTTTGTTCGACGTTTTGGTTTATAAAATCTGAAATAGATTCACAGATGATGAATTTTGAATTATCGCATAATGTTATTCAACATAATGTATTTTGATTTAATTATGGAGGCACACCCTGGTCGTGTTAGAGGTAAGAGGATAAGTATGACTTCATCGGCTAGGCAGAAGCGCATGGGGAAGCCCAAACGTGACAGAGCTAGAACATCTCAGTTGTCGAGCTTAGTCTTGGGAAGTTTTACCCCATACCCCTACATTTATACCTTCACCCCCAACATTTCATATGAACTGCCTATTTTACCCTCATATATAAACTTAGAAACCTATTTTTTTTCATTTGTCTCAAAAAATTCAAGTGTAATTGTGTTTTCCTGTGCTTTCTCTGCCGGAAATCATCAAGAGTAAACATATCTATTGTTGATTCAGATTTATTAACATGGTGTTTTTTTTTTTGAAACATTTTTTGAAATTTATGAGTGTTCTGTCTTGATTCATATATGTTGTTGGAAAATAGTAGTTTTTGGAATGGGATGATTTTCGGTTTGTATTGTGCATTGAAAGTTTATGATTTTTCTGGAAATCAAACAAACCAAAAACGTTTTCAACCTCATGGATTATGGTTAACATGAATAATATGCAATTCAATAAAAAAAAGGCCATAATTGTATGAGATTCAATTCAATAAAATAAGGGTAAAAAATGGTTTGTATGAGATTCAATTTAATCAATTTTAAATTTGCAAAGAGGCACCATGGGAAGAGGGACAATGGTGAGCAATGGTTGAAAGGAAGTAACATGCCATGATCGTAGAAATTGAGAAGAAACGATGTGTTTCCTTCTTCTTCTTCTTCTTTTTTTTTATTGAAAAATCAATCCATAATTATTAAGGTATTTTGGTACGTAGATGTAAGTTGAAGGTTTATGAGAATTACATAATATCATGTAAGAATGTAGGGGGTGAACCCATGGCTAATTAGGAAATGTTAAAAATGAGGTGAAAAAATAAATGGGTTATAAAAAGGGCAAAATTGAAAATATTAGTATTTTGTAGGGTGAAGATATAAATGTATGGGTATATGGTAAAATTTCCTTAGTCTTGAACTAGAACAAGAACATTCAGTACATGAGCCCATCTGAGGGAGGCTAAGCAACATGAGGCGCCAAAACAACCTCAGGAATCATATCCTGGTGCACCGAAGGACACGTCACTCCTTGCCATGTATTCACACCATAGGCAGTTGCTCTAAAACGCTAAATTTAAAGGTCATCTTACATTATTCTTAGCATATTTTTCAGTCATTTTTATTTAGTTTTGATCCAAAATAGAAGAGTTTTAGAGCAACTGCCTATGGTGTTCGAGACATTTTGTAATATTTTCATTCCAAGTCATGTAATTAGTTTTCCCGAAACAAAGTAATTATATGGTGTTTTTGATGTAATTGAAGAAGAAATCATGCAAATCGACAAAGTAAAGCATCTTGAATATTTGAGAAGATTTGGGAAAGATTTGGGCACATATAATTTTTTTTAATTATCCCTAAAATAATATTTAATTTAGGCTCACTGATGTCTATATAAACTCACTGGTGTCTATGTAAACTTACATAAAAAAAATTTTGTAAGAAAAGGATGGAATCTACAAGAAATTTCTCTCTAACAATGGTATTCTTTTTGAGTTTTTTAATCATAGCATCAAGTCTAAAACCAACAGGTGATTTATGGCATTTTTTAGATATTTTTTTGGTCTCTTCTTCTGTTTTACCTTTCAACTCTTACATATTTTGAGAACAATATTTTTCCTATGTCTATGTAGACATTCATATGGAATTACAAGGAAGGAGAATGGCTCGTGAGGTTGGTCCCCCAAGTTGTAAATCAGATTCAGACTGCAAAAATTATAAATGTCCACCGTCATTCCCACATTCATATTGTGAAGTTAACAAGTGTACTTGTGGTAATTGATCTAAACCACCCTCATCCAATAAAACCCCTAGTCCAAGACCCGAGTAATGGATGATTGGGAATATATGAAATAAGAATTTAAAAAGGTTACCAAATCATATTTTGTATTAAAATCTTACAAAAATTAAATAAAAAATTGGTTTCTTTCAAGTTTGACTGAATTGTCAACTTTATTTTGCCTAATATATTAATTAATTAGATATATAAATATTGGAACACATTATCTTTTATTTTTGTATTTATTATTATGTATGTGATAAGGTATATATGAGTTGGATTCTAGGACAGGACTCAAGACTCATTCATCGTAAAAAAAGACTTTCGTGGTGTTTGGGTCTAGGACTCACTTGGTTCAAGGCAAGACTCAAGTTCATAGAACGTTGATACGACACTCTTGCGAGGTTTGAGACGAGTCATTACCAATTAAAAAAACATGGGAGCTTAGTGTAAATTTTGGTGACAACAATTTATAGTGTGATTGTAATAGATATATTTAAGAAAAATCTACGTTGTTAATTCATATAATTTTGAGAAAATTACATTCACCTCCTCTCTAATGTTTTATCAAAAGACACTCACACCCCTTCTAATTTGAAAAACACCTATTCACCTCCCTTGGATTAACACAACTTGATTTGTTTTTTCTCACCACTTGTTTTCAAGATAACGCTTAAATTTATGATTGAAGATGGAGTTTTTTATTATACCCAATGGGAGGTTTTCTCGTGCACCATTAAGTAATTGTCAAAGGGAAGAAAGGTCCTTACTCATGGAACAATTATGAGAGATTGATTTTTTTTTTTTTACCAAAACATATCTATATCCATTAATTGTTTTATAAGAGGTGAAATTCTGGTCAATAGAATACTTGACCAAAAAATATATTTAAACTTCAATACAAAGCATCAAGCCCTATTAATTCTTGATGTTGAAAAATTCGATGTACATTGTTCATTATTAAATAATTACACTTATAGAATTATTATATTTTTTTACATGAGTCATATAAAAAATTTTGTTGGTTTTTATATCTTTCAATATAAATTAGGCACCAAATCATATTATATAAAATATGAATTTGAAAAGGTTACTAAATCATATTTTGTATTAAAATCATACAAAGATGAAATAAATATATTGGTTTCTTTCAAGTTTGACTAGATTTTTTTTTTTTTTACTGATGGTTTGACTACCATTGTCAACTTTATTTTGTGTAATATATTAATTAATTAGATATATAAATATTGGAACACATTATTATTTTTTATTTATTGATAGGATAAGGTATGAGTGAGTTGGGTTCCAGGATTCACCAAGTTTAGATGACTCAAGAATCATTGAGTGGAAAAAAAAAGTTTTCTTGGAATTCGGTTCTAGGACTCACATGGTTTAGGGTAGGACTCAAGGCTCATAGAGTGTTGATGGATAATACTTGGGTGACATAGAGTTGGGTGACATTGGCCAATCACAATGTCACAATGCTTGTGTTTCTCTCTCTTTCACAAGCATTGTGACATTGTGATTGGGCAATGTCACCAATGTCACCCAACTCTATGTGACCCGAGTGCTACTTGAGCGTTGATATGCTTGCGAGGTATGAGACAACTCGTTACCAACTAAACTAACATGAGAGCTTAGTGTGATTTTTTGTGACAACACTTCGTAGTAGTTTGATTGTAATAGATATTAATTAAGAAAAATTTACGTTGTTTATACATATAATTTAGAGAAAATTACACTCACCTCCCCTAATATTTTACCAAAAGACACTCAGTCCTTCTAGTTTGGAAAAACATGTTCACCTCCCTTAGATTAACACAACTTGATTTGTTTTTTTCTCATTATTGCTTGGAATATGTAATCTACCTTTCCCATTGCCACATAAATACCATTTCAGCAATTTGCTTCTTTCTTTAACACAAAACAACATCGTATCATTATTTTACAACTTTTTTCGTCATTTGTCTACAAATTCTTTTTAATTAGCTAATTTTTATGTCAGGATACCATAGAAAATTATGTTATAAGTATCTATTAATTTGCATCCCGATCAGCAACAGAATCCCTAAGTTTGTAACCGTGATTATTCAATTGGTGTTCAAGATCATGCCTAAATTTATGAATGAAGATGAAGTTTTTTATTTTACCTAATGGGGAGATTTTTTTATTCACCATGAAGTAACCGTCGTTAGTGTCAAAGGGAGAAAAGTGCCTTACTCATGGAACAATTAAGAGAGGCTGATTATTTAAACTTCAATACACATATAGAATTTAAACTTCAATACAAAGCATCAAGCCCTATTAATTCTTGATGTTGAAAAATTCAATGTACATTGTTCATCATTAAAGAATTACACATATAGAATTTTTTATTTATTTTTTACATGAGTCATATAGAAATTCTTTTTTGAAGGATCATATAGAATTTTTTGTTGCTTTTTATTTTCAATATAAATTAGGCAAATACCCGTATTCCTCACGAGTTTGATATATATATATATTATGTTAAGTGTTGGCAAAATATGAAGAAAAAAAAATGATTTTTAAGCTAAAAAAACATATATCAATAGTTGTTACCCGGTATTAATAAGTATGCACAAGTATGACAAAACAAAGTAAAAAATACTCCATAAGAGAAGAAAAAAAGTTAACCCCCCTAAAAGATGCCAACCACCTGACGTGAAGAAACCACGCCACTCCTTCAATAATAAAACAAATTATGAAATGGGTACATTACAAACCCTAAAACATTGTATCTGATAGCATCAACCAAGGGGAGGTAAATTGAGATAACGGATAACAAACGATGCTAAAGTGAAGGGACTACGTTACTATCCTGTAACAATTAGATTAGCAAAATTGTTACTATCCATTAATAATAGAAAGGAAAGTAGTTTTAAATTCACTTGTTATGCTAGGAGTAAATAATAGGAAATTTAGTTTCATATCCTTGTATGTAAATAACTCTTTAGAAACTTTATAAAGGTATCAAGAAAATAATAAGTATTTAGTGAGTAAAATTTGGAGTTTGTCACTAACTCGAAGAGTGCACTTTACTTTACCGTGTCAATTGGTGCTTTCATTGAGAGAGCTTCCCATGGCATACTCAAATCATCCATCCTACACTCCATCTTATTCAACCATGGCTACAGTTTTACCTTCATCACTATCACATAACCCACCTACGAATGATTTGTTACAAACGTCTCAAAAAATCTTTAATTGAGTTAAACAAAGCTTCCCAACGGTCTCTCAAAATAGCATGCGCAAAAATCTTCCAGAAGCTTGAAAAAATTAAAAGAAAATTTGAAAGAGGAGAGTCCTGAGGAAAAAGAAGTTGAACCACATGAAGAAGAAACTCAATGTCTAAGAGCCTCTTAAGAGACCACATGTCAACACCACTTCAATGCCACCATCGAGGGCACCACCACACAACATAACTCTGATATCACTGCCACAATCAAAGCAACCGAATCCACCATTGAAGCGAATGAATCTGCTCAAAACTAAGCCACCATCATCGTCAATCTTTGCTCTTTCTCTGGTGCTTTCGCAACCACTGGAACCACTAGATCCACAATCTTCATATTAGAAAAGGTTTGTTCTCCAACCCCACCATTGCAGCCACCTCCAAAACCACCTGATTGCCTCTCTATTTATGGAATCTTTGACCTTGAAGACAAGGTCAATTTTGAGGAGCAGAGAGTAGTGATAGAATCAACCAAGGGGAAGTAAATTGAGATAAAGGATAACAAACGATGCTAAAGTGAAGGGATTACGTTAAAGGTATCAAGAAAATAATAAGTATTTAGTAAGTAAAATTTGGAGTTTGGCACTGACTCGAAGAGTGCACTTTACTTTACCGTATCAGTATCACGTTGGATAGTCATTGCATAAGTCATAATAGAATCTTTTTACTTTGGAGTTAATATCTTTCCAAGCAAAAACACAATTTTTGCGAGCTTTCCAAATAGTTCAAATTGTGCTTAGTTGGATGATGATTATTCCATAACATCCAAGTAAACAAACAAATCTTAAAAGGAACCACTTTATCCAAGATAAAGGAACTAAGTTGTGTTCATTCATCTCTATCCACATGAGATAGAAGTTTGTAAGAATCCTTGCGAGTATATGCATCAACTCTCCATATCTACCTGTAAGAAACATTATTTTACAAAAAGAAGTTCCAATTCGGCACAACATTCCAAAACTAAATCTTATTTCCCAAGCAAAAAGCCATTTCCATAGACCTCCCACCATATTCTAAAGTATGAAGTTAAAGAGAATTTTACAAGAAGATAAGAAAATTAAATTTGATAAATGAGAACTATGTGAGCTTCAAAGTTGATAAACATTGAGAGAACAACGTGAATACTTTGAATGGTTTGAAGGAATTGATTGAGGTTTAATTGGTGATACTAAGACGATTGAACTTTAAGCTAGTAAATTTTAATTAGCTAGGTTTGGATGGACTTATGTGCTAGGAAGTGTGGTAGTAAGGGTTAAATATTTTAAGTTATTAATTGAAGTATTTGAGGATTTATTAATTGAATAATAAGATGTTTGTTTAGGGTTATAACATGGACAAGGTACAAAAAGTAATTGTCTTTCTAGATTCAAAAGCCCTAAAATAATAGAGCATTTTTTTTTAGAAACAGTAAAATTTATTCACGTCGAGGGTGTACAAGAAGCACAACAACCCGCAGATAGAAAAAAACAGCAATACAAAGGTCATCGGCATACCGGAAAACCCCAAAAAACCTACAACCCACCTGCTACCTAGAACAGAAACCAGCACAGGGACATAGACAGCTAGCAGAAAAACAAAAGCTACAGCAGAAACCTTAATCTGACAGCAAACCAAAAAAGAAATCCACAGCCTGCGCACACCCCAGCCTCGACCTCATCCTCATAAACCGCAGCCTAAGCAAAACTCCCCTACTGTAACAGACACATTTTTGGATTCCATTGCCATTCGTAGAACAAGCAAACCGGCGAAGTCATCCGATTCAACACCACATCCACGTCAAAACCTTAATGTCCTCCACTAGCTCCTCCACTTCGGACAAAGAATTGTTGAAAATTCTGTTGTTACGTTCCCTCCAAAGACTCCACACTGTCGCGTGCCAAATCATCCTCAACCCTTTCCGAATCTTTTTATTATGCGAAACTCCATCCCAACACTCCTATAGAGAGAATAAATTTGGAGGAGTTACCACAATAAAACCCAGCCATCTCATCACACCATCCCACACCTTCATAGCACTAGGACAATGGAGCATCAAATGATTTGCCGACTCTAGCACCCCCTCGCACATAACACAGTTTAAAGAGATTTTCGGTGATAAAACTTGCCTATGTGAAAGATTCACCTTCGTTGGAGTCCTATTATGAAGTTTCCAAGAAAATGCTACCACCTTGGACGGAGCCACATTCTTCCAAATGCACGAAAAAACCTTCCTTTGCTCCAACGTTATCATACCCTCCTCAAGCACCACTCCTTCCAACTTCTTATACATCTACTTCACCGTGAACCTTCTGTCACCCTCCAACCTCTGCCTCCAAACATCCTCCTCTTGTCTCCCCCTAAATCCTTCCAAATCCTCCATCATCTCAAGAACCAACTCATGCTCCCATACAAAGAGCGGACGTCTCCAAGAAAAAGCCCAATTAACCTCCATTGCCAAAATTGCCCCCAACTCTCCCACTTTTGCCTCTTTTTGTGTCGATAAAGAGAAGAGTCTAGGAAATTTATCCCATAAGGTAATTTCTCCCCTCTAAGGCACCTCCCAAAACTTTGTATTCGCACCATTTCCCCACCTTTCTAATGATTTCGAAGTTGAACCAATGTGAATCATCCAATCTAACTAGCTCCCTCCACCATCTAGAGACATGTGCCGGCCAAACATACTCCTCTTCCACCAACAACCCTCCAACTGCCCCACCATACTTTTCTACCAACACTTCCTTCCAAAGAGCATTCCCATCATTTAGTAACCGCCATCTCCACTTGGCCACAAACTCAAGTTCACCACCCTCACATCCTGCACACCTAGACCACCCTCCTTTTTTGGTTTACACACCAAACTCCATCTCACCCAATTAATTGTCCTCCCTCCCCCTACTCCCCCCAAAGGAACTCCCTTTGGATTCTCACAATCTTCCGCCAAACCGTCGACGACATCTTCATGTAAGACAAGTAAAAAATCGGAATTGAATTCAAAACCGAGTTAAAAAGCACAATCCTCCCACCAAGACTTATGAACTTATTTCCCCAATTATTAAGCCTTCGGTTTAATAAGTCCAAGAGTAGTTGCCAAGTGGAGGTCCTTCCGGAATTAGCCCCCACTGGCAAGCCTAAATATTTAAAAGGGAGACTACCTTCCCTACAATTCAAAAAATCACAAGCCATCTCCATAAAGTCCCTTGCCACATTAAAACCTATCAAGCAACTTTTGAAAAAATTAACTTTCAATTCGGACGTCATCTCAAAACCCCTTAGCCAAACCTTTAAAGTCCAAAGTTCTCTACCATTGGCTTTCCTATAAAAGAGTGTCATCGGCATATTGAAGATGTGAAATTTGTTGGAACAAAATACGTTTAACAAACATTACCCTTAGAGTGGGGGAGATTGTTAGAACGAAAAATGTTTAACATATGTTACCCTTAGAGTTTTGATGATAACAAGGTATTAAAAATTGTCAATTGGATATGCTAATATTTGTTCAAGTGTACAGGACCATAGACAAAAG
>Ga0228710_1008626_pt1 | contig 14543 bp, 13 predicted proteins | sample MedpolnodulmetaG_FD_177995 | JGI IMG/M metagenome (GOLD analysis project Ga0228710, IMG submission 177995) | Root nodule microbial communities from Medicago polymorpha collected in Santa Monica, California, United States - pink nodules | ecosystem: Host-associated > Plants > Roots > Nodule...
TAATTAAATTTTTTAAAAAAAAAAAAAAATCACTGAGTTCAATTATTTGGTTTGGGATGTGTATTAACATATTAATCATGTTTATCAATAGTAAACTTTGTATGATTTGTGAATAGTAAAATAGAAAAAGTGAGGGAATCTGATAAAATTAAATGTTAATTAAATTAGGTACTTTTTCCTTACATGAATGGCAAATTAGTGCATTTATCAGCCATTAAAAATTAAAATGTAAAATATGGTTGATTTGCACTTTGTAAGTTAGAAAATTGTGGCTAATTTTCACTATAAAGCAATCGTAGCAAAATGGCAAATTCATTTCTCTATCAAGTGTTTCTTAAAAAAAAAAAAAAAAAGCTCTCTATCAAGTGCGTGATTCAATATGTGTTGATGATATTTATCCTTTTCATAAATAAACAAAACACTTAAGTCATTAAGACAAATAAAACATATTGAAAATAGTTTTTTTTTATTTAATACTTCTATAAATTTAAATTTATTTCATGAATACCTCTATATGATTACTCTTTTTTTTTAAAAAATGTTAAAATGGAATATATTACCAAATCAAAAGAGTCCTTCTTAGCACAAGATATACTAGGGAAATGACTCCAAAGTCAAACAATATTTACTGAAAGAACATGTACAAGGTAAAGAACAAGGAACGAAAAAAAACACTTAGCCTATTCCCAACATGGTAAATAGACTAAGCCAACACCCATGATAATTGAAGGGAAGAGAAGCAAAGCAAGAGACTTAATCTTGTCTACCACTTGAAAAACTGAACATTCTTTGACGTTAAACAATCTGTTATTTCTTTCCTTCTAAATTTCTCAAACCGTTGCAAACCAAATAACCTGAAGAATTGAGCGGCGCATCATTGTGTTACCACCACTATAACTAAATTGATTACTCTTAATTCAAACAATTTGCGTAATGTTAATATTCTCTCGTAATAAATAAGGTGCACAAATGAAATTTGTCGGTTAATGCATTTGAAAAATGGTCAATATTTTTTATAAAAAGAACAAAAAAATTGATACTTTTGTTTCTTATAAAAAGAACGAAGAGAGTATTAAAAAATGTGCTGATATGAATGAGTTATCAATATCCAATAACAAAACTTTTTTTATTACTAAGCAAACTTTATTTAGATGATGAGGTGTACACATGTGTTAGTAATGTTTTTTGTGTTAACCCTCTAATTTCTACTATAACGAGCCCAAGTAATTCGAGATCTCACAAATCATTTATGTTAGAGGAACTCAAATCACTTGAGTTCAAGTATTTAGTTCGTGTATTAGTCATGATGATGTGTATAAACATATTAATTATGTTTACCAATGAAGAGTGTCATTTGTCCTTTATGTTTTGTGCTAGACATTTCTTTAAAATATAAAATATAGAAATAATTTTTTTTATGTGCTATTAAAGTAATTCTTCTTTTTCATTTTGTTGATAAAGAACTATCAAAACAATTTTTTACGGAACTATATATTAAAACAATTCTTGAGACACTTTGCTTACGTTATAGTAGTTAAAGAGAATTATAATATTTGGAGCTTGCTAGAAAATATGCTTAGCATTTGAATTTGAATATGAGAACACTATTTTTTTTAACGAAAATATGAGAACACTAATGATGACTCTAATTATGTTATTTTTGGTACTATAAATAAGGTAATTAATTTAATATTAATGCATTATTATTATTTTTTTGATAACCCAGGAAAAAAGACAAACATTAAGAGGAAGCAACGACATCCAACTAGGTTGGCATCCCGAAGAACCTCCATCTTATGCCGTCAATCTCAAAATTTTATTAAAAAAAGGAAAAAAATATATACAAGGGACTATACCAAAACCTTCAAAACAAGAAAGAAAGGGAAGAAAAACAATGGACTAATTAATGCATTATTACATAGGATATTATTGTCTTACCAAATTATGGATCACATAAAGAAGAGGTGAATTAGAATTTAATGCTGATAATGCCAAGTGTACTTCAGAATTTGTGGTGCAATATATTTGTTTATTCTACAATAACTAGCGAAAAAGAAGACCATCGCGCGTGTGTTTTTCCGATATTTTTATTACGCCAACATTTATAAATTCTTATATCGTAAAAAACTATAATTTTTTTTAAGGAATCGTAACAAACTATATTTGTTTGTTAAGGTATAATTGAAAGTGAATCAACATTTTTTTTGTGGTGGTCGGAGATTGAACCTGTGACCTTACATATGTTATGCATTGTGCCTTTTAGAGAAGGTGAATCCACATTGTATATTTTTTTTATTTATTTTTTGTTACAATCCACATTGTTTATAGGATTGATACATTATTTTGTTTTTATTGTTTTATCAATAAAATTGTGATTGGTCATTTATAAACAGAAAACCTAAATTCAAGCCTCAATCTTTTGAAGTCATTCTCCTTTTCTCTCGACTTTCCATTCATTTACTTAACTTTGAACTTTCATCACTCGGTGCCATGACTCTCTAGCCCTAATCCCTTCTATTTAAACACCTCTATAGCAATTCACATATCATTTTCGTCTCATTTTTCAGCTAAATCTCTCAGCATGGCAAGCATCAACCTTGAGCAGCTAAATAACGAGAATGTCAATTTGGTATAATCTCTCTCTCTCTCTCTCTCTCTCTTTCTCTTTTCTTTTTTTCACACGTGATGTTTGTTAATTTCTTTCTATCAAGTTGTTCATGTTGATAGCTCAGTAAATATTGTTCATGCTGTTCATTATGGTGATATTTCCATCAAGTATTATTAATGTGTGAATTCATAGATATTACATAAATGAAATTTTATAATCAAGATTTCAAGAATGATGTTTTTTGTTTTGTTTGATCATGAATGACGCTTTAAATTTTCCGTTACAGTACCCTTTTCTTTCTTTTGTCGCAACCAAACTAGATAATAATCATGATCATAATCAATATAGGAACTCTTATTAGGGTTTACATTTTTTTTTTCTTCTTTAAATTGGTAGTGGTTTACATGAGATTTAAGGGTTTACCAGTGACCACTGTTCTTTTATCTTTTCAAGATTTCTTGAAAATATTTTTATTATGCATGCAAAATTATTTTATATGTATGAAAAATCCTTTATGTGATTATGTAATTATGATGTGGAAGGTTTTTATTAACTATATAATCCATGCATATTGCATGGCATGAAACAAATGAAACCTTATTGATTTTGTTGTTTGTTATTAGGATCGGGTTCCGTTAGAAGAAGTGTTTGATCATCTGAAATGTTCGAGACAAGGTCTGACATCGGAGGAAGGAGCCACCAGGCTCGAAGAATTTGGACCAAACAAACTGGAAGAGAAAACGGAGAACAAATTTTTGAAGTTTTTGGGTTTTATGTGGAACCCTTTATCATGGGTTATGGAAGCTGCTGCTATTATGGCCATTGCTTTGGCTAATGGTGATGGAAGGCCCCCTGATTGGCAAGACTTTGTTGGAATCATTGCTCTCTTGATCATCAATGCTACCATTAGTTTTATTGAAGAAAACAATGCCGGCAACGCCGCCGCTGCTCTCATGGCTGGTTTAGCTCCCAAGGCCAAGGTTTAATAATTCTACTATATTGCGTCATGCAGTTATTTATTTACTTCTTATATATTGGAAGTACCATTAATTCTTTCTTTTTTAATTTTTTATTTGTTTATGTTGTTTATTACTACTTTATTATATTACATTGCAAAATTTGAACAAATTGCTATCATTCCATGATATGATGTTTAGTATAAAATGTTGTTAAATTGTGGTCACAAAGATGCAATTGAGCTGTTGCGTCACGAAGTTTTAATAAACCATTAATTTCCGCGATTCACGATTGAGAACACTGTTTTTATGTATAGAAATTAGATATAAACAAATTTTCAATAAGTAATTGAGAGAAGTTTTTTAAATCAAATAGAAGACATTTAATAATTTGATCTATTTTGTTTTTAATAAACTCAAATTTTATCATTCTATCAACTTATATGTGCATGTGTGTGCGCATTATGTGTGAAACTATTTTATTATTAACATTTGTTCAACTTTTGTGGGCACAAAAAATTTTAGGTACTAAGAGATGGAAAATGGAGTGAGCAAGATGCTGCAATTTTAGTACCAGGAGACATTATCAGCATTAAGTTAGGAGACATCATCCCAGCCGATGCACGTCTTCTTGAGGGAGATGCATTAAGCGTTGATCAGTCTGCTTTAACAGGAGAATCACTTCCTGTGACAAAGTATGCCACACAAGAAGTGTTTTCAGGATCAACTGTCAAGAAGGGTGAGATTGAAGCAATTGTGTATGCAACTGGTGTCCACACATTTTTCGGAAAAGCAGCTCATTTGGTTGATAGTACTAATCAAGTTGGACACTTTCAAAAAGTGCTTACAGCAATTGGAAATTTCTGCATCTGTTCAATTGCAGTTGGAATACTCATTGAGATTATTGTGATGTATCCGATACAACATCGCAACTATAGAGATGGAATTGATAATCTTTTGGTGCTCTTGATCGGTGGAATTCCAATTGCAATGCCAACTGTTTTGTCTGTTACTATGGCTATTGGTTCTCACAGGCTTTCACAGCAAGGTGCAATTACAAAAAGAATGACAGCTATTGAGGAAATGGCTGGAATGGATGTTCTCTGCAGTGATAAAACTGGAACTCTCACTTTGAATAAGCTTAGTGTTGATACAAACTTGATTGAGGTGTTTGCTAAGGGTATTGATAAGGACTTTGTGATACTTCTGGCTGCAAGAGCTTCTAGGGTTGAAAATCAGGATGCTATAGATACTGCAATTGTTGGAATGCTTCCTGATCCACAAGAGGTAAACATGTCAAATCAAAATAAATATCTTTCGAGTAAATCAACATTTTAGTCCTTGAACATGTAAGGGTCAGTCAAAATAGTCTCATATTTACAAAGTAGCAATTTAGCTGATAAATTGAACAATGTCCGTCAATTTAGTCATGTTTTTAAGTGGTTTTGATGAATGTTTACTAAGAATATTTTGATCGAGAGACTAAATTGATTGGTCATCTTAAATGTAAGAAACAAATTTTCTATTGTGTAAATTTGAGGGAGCAAATTTCTCGACACTTCTGATTTCGAGGATCGAAATGCTGATTTACTCAATCTCTTTCTTTGGACTAGAAAGGAAAATATGAAGTTTTTTTTTACTGAATTTGGAATGTTGATAAATGTTCATTTTAATGCTGTGATTAATCAGGCTAGAGCTGGTATCAATGAGGTGCATTTTCTACCATTCAACCCAGTAGACAAGAGGACTGCTCTTACCTATATTGATTCTGATGGAAATTGGCATCGATCTAGCAAAGGGGCTCCTGAACAGGTAAATATGAGTTTCAACTTGTTATGTGTTTTTTTATCAGTAGGAATTGAACCCGGTAAGCCATGTTTTTATATTGTTTCAGATATTGGAACTTTGTAACTGTAAAGAGAATGTGAGGAAAAGGGTTCATGCAGTAATTGATAGGTTTGCTGAGCGTGGACTTCGATCGCTTGGTGTTGCTTGTCAGGTAAGTAAAGATGATATCAGCTATGTTTAGTTCTCTACTTGAACGAATTCCCTTGTTTTATTTTTTCTTGCATTGTATGATTTGTGTAACAGGAAGTACCTGAGAGAACAAAAGATAGTCCTGGTGCACCATGGCAATTTGTTGGTTTGTTACCATTATTTGATCCTCCTAGGCATGATAGTGCTGAAACTATTAAAAGAGCTCTCGAACTTGGTGTGAATGTTAAGATGATTACTGGTAAGAAATGAGATCTTACTTTATTGTTTTATCGGTCACATTTGCTTATATATTGTTGTAATATCAAGATTGGCGGCGTAAATGTAACTGTGACTATCGATTGCAATTTAGAACTATTTGTAGCTCATTTCATAAATCAAAGTTTGTATCTTTGAAGTTTGAAATTAATCACGGATCCTGTTTTTTGTCTAGGCGATCAGCTGGCCATTGGTAAAGAAACAGGCAGAAGGCTTGGAATGGGCACAAACATGTATCCATCATCTGCATTGCTTGGTCAAGGCAAAAATTCTGCTAATTTAGAGGTTCCTATTGATGAGTTGATCGAAAAGGCAGATGGATTTGCTGGAGTATTTCCAGGTATATCCTCTTTAACCTTGATTTTGACAGGAATTTTGATTGTTGAATTGCTCCATCCATTTAATAGTTTCCTGTCAAAACCAAAAATCGACGTTACCACTTAAATGTCATTTATATATCTATATATAAAGCATAGACACTTCTCCAGAGTGTCGTGTTGGCATGCCAGACACGTTTTGGACACCGACACTTCCCTTACACACGTTAGACACCTCTTAACATGTTAAATTAATTTTTTTTTTGACTTGGGACACCTGTTGGACACAATCATCCATTATTTTTTCTTTCAACTATCTATAACATACTTGGTCATCTCTTTTCAGCTATTGTAGCTGCTATCTTTGTTTTCAAATTTCCTGTCACGTCTATTATTTTAATTTTAATCCATTTTCTTTCTGTTTAATATGCTAGAACACAAATATGAAATCGTAAAGAGGCTCCAAGAAAGGAAACATATATGTGGAATGACTGGAGATGGTGTAAACGACGCACCTGCACTAAAGAAAGCAGATATTGGAATTGCGGTTGCTGATGCTACAGATGCTGCTAGAAGTGCTGCTGACATTGTCCTCACTGAACCTGGTCTTAGTGTCATTATCAGTGCTGTGCTCACCAGCAGGGCCATTTTCCAGAGAATGAAGAACTATACGGTATAGTTTCCATGCATATATCAATCTTTTGACTTCACTTATACTTTTTTAGTTTTTTAATCACAAAATGTTTGATCATGTAACAGATTTATGCTGTGTCAATCACCATCCGTATCGTGGTATGTGTCAAAATTGGCTTTACAAAAGATTGTTACACTTTTTTCTATGTACTTGAACATTTAAATCATAAATATACTTAATGATCCATTGATTATTTTTCTTTTCATTCTGGCAGTTTGGTTTTATGCTTATTGCTTTGATTTGGAAATTTGATTTTTCTCCCTTCATGGTTTTGATCATTGCAATACTTAATGATGGTAAGATAACATTATCACAACTTTCATTTCAATTTTAATATTTTCTAACTATAGTAAAATATTTAACTTAATGTCCTAACACTACCATATACATGTAGGTACCATTATGACAATATCAAAGGATAGAGTTAAACCATCTCCACTGCCAGATAGTTGGAAACTTAAGGAGATATTTGCTACTGGTATTGTGCTTGGAAGTTACATGGCACTAATGACAGTCATATTTTTCTGGGCAATGAACGATACCGACTTTTTCTCGGTAAATCAATTTATATTTTTTTGTCTTTTAAATATCATCATCAACTAGGAGAAATCCTAAGCATCATTTGCTTTAAACATGCAGGACACGTTTGGTGTGAGGTCTTTGAGAGATAGTCCGGATGAGATGATGGCAGCTTTATACCTACAAGTCAGCATAATAAGCCAAGCACTAATTTTCGTAACTAGGTCTCGCAGTTGGTCTGTCGCTGATAGACCTGGTCTTCTCCTACTAGGCGCTTTTCTAGTTGCTCAGCTGGTAAGCTTGAATCTCTTATTCATCAAACAACTGATTTTTTCAAATAATCACATAAGATTTTATAACTTATTACTTTTGTTGAGAAAAGCGGATAGAAGTGCCTGTCTGCATGCTAGCCAGCAAGAGATCTTCTATATTTCTGTTGCGGTAACAGTAGTTTGTTATGTAATTGACAGGTTGCAACAGTTATAGCAGTGTATGCTAATTGGGAATTTGCAAGAATACAAGGAATGGGATGGGGTTGGGCTGGTGTAATTTGGCTGTACAGTTTGGTAACCTATATCCCTCTCGATATACTCAAAATCGCAATCCGCTATATTCAGAGTGGAAAGGCATGGAACAATATTTTGGAAAACAAGGTAGATTTTTTATTTGTTTTTGCTTTATCATTTTGTCACGTTGATAAGGACGAGCCTTGGCATAACTCTAAGGTTGTGACCTAAAGTTCGCATGTTCAAATATTGGAAATAGCCTATCTGGTTGTAGGGATAAGGCTGCGTACATCTACCTTCTCCGAGCTCCACTTGACGGGAGCCTCGTGAACTTGCATTTTTTTCCTTTGTTATCTAATCGTGTTTATATTTTCGCATTACAGACTGCCTTCACTTCAAAGAAAGACTATGGTAGAGAACAGAGGGAAGCACAATGGGCATCAACACAAAGATCAATTCATGGTCTTCAGCCTTCTAGCTCCTACACTTTCAATGAAAACAGTAGCTATAAGGAGCTTTCAGAAATTGCAGAGCTAGCCAGGAAACGTGCCGAAATTGCACGGTAAGCCAATTGAAGAGTGATGAATCATGTGACACAACCACTTATGAGTGAAACTGTGTCTATGTCCTACACCGGCACATATAATTACAATCAATCATTTTTATTTTTTTTCAAACTATTACCAGAGTCTACATGTGAAGTACCGTATCTAATGTTTGTATATGTGCGACTGATTCATGGTTAATGAATGGATGTGTTACAGGCTTATGGAGAGGAATACTCTAAAGGGCCGTGTTGAGTCGGCGGTGAGGCTGAAGGGACTCGACATTGAAACAATTAAGCAGAATTATACAATTTAGGAAATGCTTGAACAATCTTCAAGAATTGGTCCAATGTTTATGACGAAGAAAGACCTAAAGACCTTAGCTATTTTGATTCTCTTTTATTTTGAATAACAGCATATAGTTTGTTATTTTCTGTTACTTTTTCTGACGAGTGTTAGTTATTTCTCTTTAGATTAAGCTTTTTTTAGATAATCAAACGCTATACTGCTAAGAGTTAAACCAATAGAATTTGTCTCTTTAGATTAGCGTTTTCTAAATCTGAACCATTCGATCTCAACCTGATGATCACCATTATCCTATCAAACTACATTACTACACGTGCATATTTTGTTTGGACAGAACTGCATGTATATGTTAGCATCTAATCTAATGTTGGTATCTATTTAGTTTCATAACAATTTTGAACAAAGAGTAATAAAAATTTCACTTTTCACATGCGATTCTATGCTTGACTCCTCGGGAAACAAAAATTAAGATATGAACACCAATACATTCCTAATTGTTTGAAGAGCCTATATTTATAGTCATTTCATCTTTGCCTCCACCAATGATTGGACGATTCATTTCATTCATTCAAATCGGAATACTAAAACAACTCCTTTCTTCTTGTCTTAACTATTTGTCTTAACTATTTGATTTTTATAGGAATGAGTCCTAATAATCTTGAATTCGCGGGAAGTTAACCTAAATAAATCACAAGAATGAAATTGCAACACTCTACCAACTTTGAATTTAAGCAGATGAAGTGAAAGGACCTTCTAGCTAATCGTTGCTTCACAATCAATCAATGGCCAAAAACTGAACTTGACAAATTACACAATATTTGCGATATCAATAATTAAAAATCATATAATAAATTACCTTGGCAATTGTTTTAAGGAAATAAAAAGTTGCGTTTTTTTTAATGGAAACAAACTTAACTCATTTCATTAATCAATAAAGTGTTGATACAAAGAGGATCATAATCATGAACATGGTGGCTAGCATAAGAATTGGCTGCTCTAGCGAAACTCTAAGCAACCATATTCTCTGGCCTCCTAATAAACTTTACGTGAAAGTTACATTGCAAATTTAAAATGCGTCTAATAATGTTAAACAATAATATTAAATTCGGATTGGCCTTCAGTTCTGGTAAAGATTGCAGCAACAAGAACTTGGGAATCACTAAGAAAAGTCATTCTTGAAAGACCCATTTGTGGCACCCACTTCATAACTTTCAACATAGCAATACCTTCTTCATGGATTTGCAACTCAGGGCATAACCAACCATAGCCTTCTCCCCACCCCCCCACCGCGGTACAAGCACCATAACCAGTCCGATTGTAACTTGTAAAGAAACACGCATCAACATTACAAATCATATCATGCACTTCCGTACCATACTCGGATACTCACTGTTGCACTATTGGTCTGCTACACATTCTGAACTGATAATCACTCTGCAAGCATCATTTCGTTTCTACTAGGCCAAATACTCCAAATTGACAACAGAACCTTACTAACAACATCTTTTGTTTCTCCAAATTGCAACACCTCTCCCGCTATACCAAAACGCACAAGCCTATCCTGCATAACATGTGACATACCCGCCATCTTCCAACATTCAACAATTTTTTTTGACATACAAACGGAATATACCAATCCCCATTATCAGTAGCACGCAAGACGATGAATACATACTTAACAAGAGTTACAAGAGTGATGGTGTAAAAGATCAAAGAAAAAACCCCTAAAATATCATCGTTGTCCTTTATACCATCCGCGAAAATACTTGCATACACATACAAAGGTGATGTTCCTAGGTCTCCATACACAATTCCCATGCTTTCAAACGCTAGTTGCACAATCACTGACATCGATGGCCCCTTAAATTTACAAAATATATATATACTATATTAATCAACATTGCAATATAAACATTAAAATTCATTCGTATATAATATATGGAAATACTTTAGAAGCATGTGATGAAGAAGGTAAGTTGCGGGATTCCATGTCAAGAGAATCATGTCTTTGGGGATGATCATAAACTCGGTTGTCATGATGGTTATGCTCTTCAATATTATCTTCTTCCTCTTTTATCACAACTTTAGGTTCAGAAGACATTTTTATGAGTTACGATGGTTTTTTGGCTATACACACTACAAGAAGTTTGTCGTATGGATTAAATATAGCAAGTGAAATTTCATTCAGCGTTTCTATAGAGTGGGAGGACAAAAGGCACCACACATTTCCCCCAAATATGATCACATACCTCCAAAATTTCATAGTTTGGATTGACATTATCAGTATCGTTTCATGTATTTAGAATACTAGTCTTTGACCGGTGCAACCCACGGGCGAGAATGAATATTTTTGTAATATTGTAGATGTTCACTCTAAAAACACAATGGATAATACTTATATATGCTGTAACTCATGGAAAAATTAAAAATTAATATGTTGTTACAAATCAAAATGTCAATCGATGATATATTATTTAATCAACTTTCATTCCATTACACAACATTGGCGAATAATCATAAAATCATCATGTGAGTTAAAAGTAACAAAAACAAATAGTATTACATAGATTTAAGATAAGTTAATAAAAAAAGTTCTTCTCAAAAATAGATTCAATGTCTATTGATGGCTCCAATTGTCACTAAAAGGAAATAAATGAGAAATATTAATGAATATAAATTTAGATCTTTGAAAGAAAAAATTTATTGGATACATTTTTTTTTTACGGTAATGGATATATTACCTAAATATATTGCATACAAATGTTAATAACAATATTATTTATACCTAAGCTATAAATAGAAGTAGTTAGGTTGAATACTTATAGCCCCCATGTTTTGGATGTGTTTAAGGAATTTCAACCTAATATAATAGATACAAAATTTTGGATGTACATGAAATATTTAAGATTATTATATTTGTGACAACATTTAAAATCACAAACTTCTTAATGTGATGAAACATTATAAACCTACTTCTTCTTCCCTTTAATTTTTTTTTCCATTTTTGTTCGATTTTGTTCATCTGGTATTAGATCTATGCATTATATATGTGAAGAAACATGATAACTTAATTCTTTTTTGTGTTTATCGTGTTTTTATTTTTATGTATTGTCTAATTGATGCAAAATTTGTGAGAAAAAAATGAAGAATTAGTTCCTGGAAGTGTGAAATTAGTGGAAAAATAGTTTTTTTTTGTTTAGTGTGAAAAATTAGTGAATTACGTTGTTTGAGTGTTGAGTTGTTACTGCAACTGAATTATGAAAGCTCTTATGACTATTGATAGCAGGTTTTTTTTTTTCCAATTCGATGACAGGAATAGGTATGTGTTGAAATGGGTGAATTAAAATGGCTTTTGAGTTGTTGAATCTAGAATAGACATGTCGGTTTTTGTCAACATGGGTTGCATTTTATATCAATAACAATCATTCAAATCTTCCACCATAGATTATAAATTTCTCTTATTATTTACTCTACTATATATTCTCAATTTATATATTTTCTATATTATTGGTTGTATTCTGCTTTCTGTAGCAGTGTTTAGTCACAACAAACAATTGCTATGAAACCATATGACTTAAAGTTTTAACTCAATATTAGATAGAGCTGGAATATTTAAAGGTGGATGTGACAAAAAAATGAAGTAATTGTAGTTTTAATTTCTAACCTAGAGATATAATTGTTCTGATAGTTTTGTTTATAAATAATCGGTACCTTGCTGGTTTTCTTGGTTGTCTCGTCAACATATTTTCTTTGTTTATTAATATCCATGTGGGTCTGTTTTTAGGCTTTCTGGTCTGTTGTACGCAGCATGTGCTGTTGTTTACGGATTTCGCCCCTACTAAGGGATTTTGGTCTGGTTTATGGAAAATATGATGTCAGTGATGCAAAATCGATTATCTCAAGATTTGAATGTTATTTTTCAATCTGCAAATCAGGTATATTATGATATGTAATTAAGTTGAGCTTGTATTAAGTTGAATATTATGATACAAAGTCGAGTTAATATTTTGAATATTATGTTAACTTGTAGTGATGAAGATGGAAGAAAGGAAGATTAGAACTTGCTTTTATCTTGGATATGTTTGTGCTCGTCTACTATGTGTTTTTTTGTTGTCTTAGTATCTATTTGGTGTTTGGTTATTATATACAATTGACATTACTTTCTTATTTTGATATGATTGTAAGACTTTTTATTTTGATAATATAATTGACATTCTCTTTAATGTTGCTTTAAATTGTGTGGTGCATATAAAAAGTATTGCCAAATATATATATTATTTTTGTGGTCAAGAATTGTTGCCAAAATTTACTTTGTAAAAATTTTAATTTGTAAAAGAAAAAAGAAAAAAATTGCCTATAGGAAGAGATAATGTGGACCTTTTCTGACTAATAATCTGGTCCTATACCAACAGATAAAGCTATTAAACAGGTGTAACCAGACGTTGCTATAGCATCGGAATTTTCTCCGACGCCATAAAATTTTCGTTGGTATAACCTATTGGGACAGGTATTTTGTTGTTGCTAAAAGCATATTTTATTATTCGGTACGAAGTGCCCGTTTCTATAGGTTTTACTACCTATATCAACGGTTTTTGGACCTTTACCAACGGTTTTTACCGTTGCTATATGACGAATTTCTTGTAATGACAAAACTCTTTATTTTTCCAAAATAATTTCAACTCAATATATATAGTTAGATCAGGTACTTCTCTCACAAATGACATCTCACACGTGATACAATCAAATAGTAATCACCGATCAAATTGGATAGACAATTTATTTTTTAAAAAAATTAGTTCCAATCTATGAAGCACATATACTCTTCGATTTAGGTGTGTCCAGATGTCGGACACGCGTGTCCAACACCGACACGACACCTATAATTACACTAAATTATTTCATTTTCTTAAATTATTATCGATGTTAACGTGTCAGTGTCTTGTTGAACCGGACTAAAACTTGAATTTGCCACAAACTCAATGGTCCAATTTATCACGAGCCGTTCCAAATGGCCAATGACCACGCACCTTTTAGAACTACAAAATTTTCACTTGCTATCGAGTTCCCAAAAGACCTTGCTTGTCGGTCCAAAATCCAACACTATGGACTCTTATATGGGATTCACGTCAGATTGAATCATAACTCTCTCATAAGGGATTCATGTCAAAAATATCACAATCACATTAGTGTTTAGAATTCGTAGTCTATTACACATCACCTATATAAAAGATACTCATCACTCTAGTGAAAGATACATTTTTTTATTCAATTAAACTCAAGGCACTACTAAAATAATTTTCACTAACCTGAGTGTTTGAGTCCTTGTAGGTGAGCAGCCACCATGCATCCTCCGCCACATCCAAGCAACTTTGACAGTCGTTTTTAAGTCCAAATAATATCAATGAGCATCCCAAAGTTGGACATGTCACTAGGAGGTTGATTCAAAGCACAAACTAAATTAGGGGGCTCCCTCAATCACAATAATACAAAAACACAACTCAAAAGCAAACTAAAGAATTGAACGAAAATCCTTAGCCGTTATTACATCAAAATCAAAACCATTACCGTCTTTAAAAGTACCGTTCTTTTCTTTAGATAGAAGTTGAAAAATACTGTTTTTTTTTTCGGTACAAAAGAGGGCCTACGACCCAAAAGAAAGAGAAAAAAAAAACTAAATTACACGCAGATTCCTAGGCATGCAAGCCCCATAAATATCATCATAAATGAGTCTTTGAAGTTCACTGGGTGGAGACTCCAAAACAACCAAATTCCAAGAATTCAATGATAGGCTAAAATTTGCCAGCCAGTCAGCACATTTGTTGCCTTCCCGCCAAGTGTG
>Ga0228710_1008627_pt1 | contig 14542 bp, 4 predicted proteins | sample MedpolnodulmetaG_FD_177995 | JGI IMG/M metagenome (GOLD analysis project Ga0228710, IMG submission 177995) | Root nodule microbial communities from Medicago polymorpha collected in Santa Monica, California, United States - pink nodules | ecosystem: Host-associated > Plants > Roots > Nodule...
ATCCATGCTACGGCCGATATGGCAACTAATTCCCAACAAAACAGTAGCTAAATGAGTTTAACTAGAAATTAACTACGATTTAGCTACTATTAATTTTGTAGCAAATCACTGATTTTCTTGTAGTGATATCACCTTACATCGGTTGCAAACTGATGTGAAAAATCATTTTCAATTGATGTAAAAAATCATTTCTGTAGTAGTGAATTGAAGATAAATTAATTAAGAAAGTCAAAACAAGTACAAGAAATTCAAAATAATGCATCTAATCTCACATCTTAATCAATCTTTCACAACCTACATAACAACTACGACTATTATTGTTGTAGCTCTTAATACATCCTCCACCATCATTGTTCCATCACCTCCTCATTTGGCTTGCAGCAAATAAGGTGTACGATTAATCCTATTCAATATTTTTATTAGATAACAACTCCATACCATATAGTTTCATATTATACTATAAATTAACAAACATAGTTCGCTTCTAACGGATAAAAGAGAAAATACAAAGTTACGTATTTAGGTCAACAAAGCCATGATGATATCCATAATTTTGAACATCATATATTTGAAGTCATTCTCATGAGTAGTGTTCTACAAACCTCTATTTAATCATAACCCTAATAGAAACACAATAGTATAGTGACCAAAGATAAGATGAAGAATAAATCATAAAGTCGTCAAAATAGAGAACAATAAAATAAAACACCATGCGTTAAACATTGTCACTTTTCAGCTTTTCTTTTTCGTATATCAGATAGTAACATGCACCTTGCTGGAGTGAATGGAGAGTGACACCACATTGGTTTGTTAAAACAGGTTAAACAGTTGAATGGATGATAACAACATCATCACCAAATGTTGCAAAAATGTTTAAGGGTCCAGATGCTACCTCAAACGCCACATCATTTATGAATGTTGAGAAACACATGCTTCTTCAATGCCTCTTGAACTTGAGAAATTAATGTTAGGGGAACTAGTATGAGGTACAACAATAGTAGTAGTTGTTCTCTTAAAAAAAAAAAACAATAGTAGTAGTTGTTGTGAGATGGCGTATGAAAAAAATGTTAAGATGTGGGATTTGGTGCATTATTTTGACATTCTTATCCTAATTTTGACATCATATTTTTTGGTCGGGCCTTGAAAAATGTTAAAATGTTAAGATTGTGAGTACTCTTTGGAAACTAAGTTAGTAACTTCCACTTAAAAAAATCATATTGTGATTTATGATTTTTAAGATTTATTGAAGTGTTTTGTGATATAATGGGGCCATTGATTGTGTAATGAACCTGAAAAATCGACCCTTTTTATTAAATAAATAAAGAATTATCTAGATAACCATTTTTTTAGTCAAAAAATTCATGGTAAATTTTATTTTTTTAATAAAAATACGGGGTTTAATCTGCATGTTGGTATTTTTTTTTCTTCAAAATTGCAAATATATTATCTATATGTTTGAATAAGATTGTCAAATAACTACACATCAACGATTCATTTACTATATTTTCTAATAGTATATTACCAACATGAATTTAGATATAAGCATCAACATGACAGCCAGAAATTCACTACTACCATACTTTCATCCTTAGGCTATTAGTGATGTGAGTTGTTCCTACGGAGCTTCATACATTATGTATTTGTGAAGAATTTGAAGTTAAATTTGATTTATATTTACTCTATTTGACTAAGTATGTCTATAAGATGTTTTTTTTAGAATGGAAAATGTATGTGATCATATTTTTATGGCTTTAGCTCTGTGAATTGATTTTCTATTGTTAAAATAATTACAATTGATTTTAGTGAAATCAGACAAAAAATTCATATGGCTGCTTAAATTCTAAAACCTCTGTTGCTTACTAAAATTTACACAAGACTTCATGTATTGTATTTTTTCTTTTTAGTACAACTCAGAATCTTGCACTAAAGGATTCATAATTGTCTTTAATGTAAAATTAGAGTAAATATTTTATGTCGAATGCGTTTTTAAAAACAATATTCTGAATTAAATGCCGTATTTCATAAATCAATTTATGGAATTGAGTTTCCAAATCAGATCATACACTTCCATACTTTATTTTTGTAAAATTGTGATAATTCCTCTTTCAATGGCCTCTATCCAAGAATTATCATCAATTGCTTTGTCGATTTTTGTTCAATTTGTGATACCGTTGATGTCGTTATTTTTTAATGATCCTCTTGTTCCGACTCCATGTGTTCTTTCTCCAATTATTTGTTCTTGTGGATGATGATCTACTATTTGCCATGATCTTGGAAGAGTTTAAGGACGATCTTTATTTGGGGAACTTTGATGAGAATCACTTCCTTGCGTCATCACCAATTTCTCTTCCATCTTCAAGTTCCTCGAATTCATCAAATATTACCTGCATGCTTTATTCTACAATTCTTGTTCTTATGTTGTAGATTCTGTAAGCTTTTGATGTTGTAGAATATCCTTGAAACATGGACTTGTTTGATTTTGGATCAAACTTTCCTAGGTTGTCTTTGTTATTCAAGATATAACAATAATGTCCAAAAATATGAAAGTAAGCAATGTTTGTCTTTCTTCCTTTCCAGAGTTCATACAAGGTTTTATTTATAAAAAAAAATCTTATTGAAACTCTATTCAAGATATAGCAAGATGTATTTATGGCTTCTGCTCAAAAATATTTTTTAACATTTGCTTCGTTTAAAATAGTTCTTGCCATTTCTTGTAGTGTTCTAATTTTCCTTTCCACAGCTCCATTTTATTGAGGTGATCTAGGAAAAGAGAAATTATGTGATATTCTATTATCATCATCAAAGAAATGCTTGATGGATGAGTTTTCAAATTTTCCTCCATGATCACTTCTAACATAAATGATATGACTTGAAAATATGAACCCACTTTTTTTTATGTTCGTCAATGGGATTGCAACCTATTGGAGGGCATCATAGCTTCTAACTAGAATTTGAAATTTGGAAAATAGTTAAAAGAAACCTATAATTAAAGAGTAAGATAAGAGAATGAAGGAACTCACCTTTTCAAAGTTTAATAAGTAATGCTATAAGAGAATGAAGAAACACACTTTCTCACTTTAGCAATGCTAAGCATTCATTTGACAGTAACATGTCAATCTTCTTTACAGAATGTTGTTAAATGATAAAAAGGCCGGCTAAACACGAAAATGGATGCTGAACATGCAAATTGGTTCAATAAGTAGATATGGAGATTTTGTTACTTTTTCTGGATCAAGAGATTCATAAGCATAACACTAATCATATACATCTAATAAAATATTTTGTCGGCTGAACGCGGTCTAGGGTGAGCTTATGGAAATAAGCTTAAAATAACGTATGAAAAGCCAAATTTAACATAGCAGCTATATAATCATCTGTGTAATCTGTCTCAATCTTCCTTAAACTAGATCATTCAAAAGGAATCATATCCACTGAGATAAAAAGGCATAGGAATTTAAAATTGAGCCTATTAGTACCAAAAAGTAATTATTATCCCATGAACGGCTATAGCGATGCTATAACACTTTAGTATAGCGCTATTTTCTGATCGTGCAGAGAGTTCTCACGCTTACCAGCAGGAGATATACTCAATGTATGAATCAACACAGCAATGTTTAAAGCAACAAACGTGAGATTATTCATTGATTTTTTCCTTACAAAAAGATATGCTCATTTTCGAAACCACTGGACAATAACTAACCAGCTTTTAGTGGAGAAGTTTCTAACGTTTTCCAGCAACAGATATACTCAAATTCTGAAGTATTTCCATTGCATGGTCGCACTGTATTAAAGCAACAATCGAACGTTTATTCATTTTCTTCACAAAAAGGAAATCATGCATGTAGAAAACACAAATAGTAGTGCTAACATAATCAAATCAAAGGCGCACCCGAGTTAGAGCCAAAGAGATTACATGCCAATGCACTAGCAGGGAAAATAAAAAAAGAACACTAACACCTACGCCTATCCAACAAAGTACCAAGCTATGCAAGAACAAATTACAGCCACAAAAAGTATTATAAAAGCGCCTGCTATATAACATAGAAAGGCTAATACCAAAGTAAATAAAGAAAACCTGATGATGACTAAACCAAATGGACAGGCACAATTTTCGTGTAAATCATTCAAAAGCACGCACAAAACAATCTACTTACACACAAGCCAAAAACACTAATGGAACACTCAAGTAGACCCAAAAAAGTTCCAAGCAGCTTTTACTAGCATAACCAATACCAAAGCACTCTAACCAATAGTCATGAAAACTAGTTCCTCCCCAACACTATAGAACAACAGAAATACCAAAGCACTCTAACAGACAAGAAGAAAGTACAATTGTAATTACAAATGATCACCATTGGTGTTGGCTTGGGACCTTGGAGTGTGTTCCTCCTCAAGGTCTCATATTCAATTCTTCCCGACCAATTTGGGTGGGCTTGTTTAGCTTCTTCAAAACAAAAACAAAAACTTATCACCATTACACCTGATGCAACCTAACTCAGTAGACTGCAGAATCAATATAAAAATTTTGCAGAAATATCCACCCACACCAGCTGCAACCACAAAACGACCCGACCCACCCGAACCTCACTGAAGCAAACACGTCAATGGATCCTACAACCATTCATTGAAAAGACACCGATTATTTCCCAACCTACCAAGATAGCACTGCCAAGAGGCCAATTTAATTTTATCCACAACTTGTGCGGACTCTATCTTTATTATTTAAAATACAGTAATTCCTTGTCATCCAAATAGAGAAAAGGACGACATGGCAAATGAGTAACAAAAAATTTCTAATACTTTCAGTAACCAGTTTCAATTAAATATGCAAATTGTGAACAAATCTGGTATAATAATTAAAACTAATCCAAGCAATCGACACACCGCATACCAAATTTGACACACAAAGCAACAATGCACAGAGAAAGAAATGCAATGGGTTTTCAATTGATCCACCACAAAATACACACTCTAAACTGAAACTACCATAATTCTAAATGAAAACAGAACAAGGAAATGAAAAGATAAACAAATTGTTTCAACATTACACAAACTGTGAAATTAAAGAGCAGAATGATACAAACAGAGGAAAAGATAAACAAATTGTTTCCGTCAAAACTACATTGTAGTTCGTTCATGAATAAAACTAAGCATAGCAAATGTACAAAACGAAGCATAACAAAAAGAAAACTAAATTGACTAAGACACTAGAGACTCGATTAACTAATTCTATAATCATTGAAAAGTCCAATAATTTTCGCGACGAACTTGTATCAAACTACCGCCCACCAAGAACTACATTCACAATGTTGAACAGCCCATTCATTTTTGCGACGAACCGCCACCTTCATGGGACCGTAATCATTCACAATGTTGAAAATTTTGCAAACCTCCTCCGGTGTCTTCTCCTTGATGGTGTTTTCTACAGTCTTGCAAGCAAGATCCAACAGATTCTTGATGTTCAAATAGTTAGCAGCCAAGATGAGATTGTAGAGCGTGTCTTGATCAACCTGGACAAATTCTGCATCCCACTTCTTAAGTTCATCCTCAGAAAGTTTTTCATCGGAATTGGCAGCATCAACATGCTTCTTGCAATACTCAATAACCATAGCCAAGATCTTACCGGTAACCTTCGGAATAGGGATTATAGGGTTGTCGGCACACTCGTCGTCGATCAAAAGCTTGATAGTCTGAGATTCAAATGCCACGGCCTCCTCAATTTCGAAGGTCTCACCGTCGGAACTCTTGAGGATGATCTTCTTGGCCAATGATGATGATGCCATGATTTGGAAACCCTAAACCCTAAATTTGCGTATTTCTCTGAGTTTGAAAATAATATTGAGTGAGCGAATGAAGTTTTGATTGTAAAAGGAAAACACGGCGGTGAGTACTATTTATAATGCAGCAACTAGGGTCTCTTACTTGTACTTGCCCAACAAGTTTTGGGTAATTTTTTTAAACATCTTAAACATATTTTTTTTATGAAAAATTATCGTTACTAATTTTTAAATTTAAGTAAATTTCAGTATTGATTTTAAAGTTTAAGTAAAACTTTGGTAAGGGATTGACCAAAAAAAAAAACTTTGGTAAGGGTAATTTTGGTATTAACTTAAATGTTTAAGTGAACTTTGGTGTAACCAAAATTATATGGGTGTAACTAAAAAAATATTTTTTTTTTACATAAAGTAGATCTTTTTTTTAATCGAAATATATAAAGTAGATATTGATTATGAAGGAAAATAGCGGTAATAAAACAGAACAATGGAGTGGATAATTTTAAATTTTCCTTTCATAGATCATTACGAATAGATATGAATAGTGATTAGATATTTATACCTTTTGTAGCACAAAACCTCTGTAGCGAAATAGTTTCTAATCACGAGTAAAACAAACTAGAAAAGTCTATACTCGTCCTCACAAACAACTCTTCTCCTGTGGAAGGTGCTAGCCATAACACACCGGGATTTTGAGAGAAGGGTTAGAGAAATTAGAGCGGCTAGGGTTTCTATTTCTTGTTGATTAAAACATGTGCCCTAATGAGTCTAAATAAGACTCATTAGCACGCACCAAATAATAATAATATGGTACACTACGTTTAAAATGCATTGTAACCTACGGTGTTCCACGTTTCTCTAATTTCACTAATTAAATAATAAGCCCCTACTTATTTATTTAATTGTAAATAAGTTTAGCTCGCTTATTTATAAATAACTCTCCCTTATTTATTCTCTCATTTGTCTGTCATATTTGTGTGACCTTGTAGGTTCTTGTAACATTGGATAATATTATAAACAACTGTTAGCATCTAGCAATCAATACGTCGTTGTTACCAAGTGACGAGAATGTCATGTGATTTGACGAAATATTTCTGTGATAACAATCATGCGTATAATTTTTCTTTTGTCCTCTATATCTATATTGAACACAAGGCATAGATTGTGTCATCCTTGTATAGTCTAATATTTATATTTCTTGATCTCGAAATATACTGAGTAACGAATAAGTTTAATATCTTATATTGACTTAGTTCGGCATGGCCATGCAATTCTACAGTCACATTCCATCAAGAGGCCTAATGATATTTCTCATGTTATGCAGGAGGGGAAAATCTCGTCTAGGACACTCATGTCCCTCAACATGATTCGTCAATTGTCCACTAACCAACTTTATAGTTTTCGTGTTACAGATAACGGTTGAATGACAATAAAGAATTTGAGTCCACATCTAGGGATCACATAGGTATACATATTAGAAGTAATATTTATACTTGTTTTACCCACCATGAGAATACTACATAATATGTTATAAAGGTGTCATCAAATATTCTCATAGTGATAATGGTGTATACCAGTCTTAGATCGGAAACCATTGTGATCGGAAACCACACAGAATGATACAAAAGAGCATTAATTCAACAATTTGGCCTCATAAGTCGAATCTCCTTCACTAACTTCACAATCAGTAGAAAAACTGATACCACAACATTAATGTAAAACAAAATAAGAACCATATTTTCAATAATTCAATCAAAATTACTGATACAATAAAACCCGATTTTTCATGAAGCATAAAATTAAACCCGATTTTAAAATATAATATAATAATCAACAAAGCATTAGTCTCTTAAATCTTTAAACAACGTAAATATAAATTTTAGTCTCAGCTAACAATGCTAGAAGCTAAACCCTAGACTCTAATCATTCGTCAAAAGCCCATTGAGTTTCACGACGGACTTCCTCCTCTTCCTTCGGAGTGTAATCATTTATAATGTTGAAAGTCTTACGAATCTCCTCCGACTTCTTACCCTTGATCATGTCTGCTACAGTCCTGCATGTAAGATCCAACAGACTTTTGATGTTCAGATAGTTTGCAGCCAAGATGAGATCGAAAAGGGTATATTGGTCAACCTTGACGAATTCAGTGTCCTATTTGTTAATTTCATCTTCAGAGGGCTTTTCATCAGAATTGGCATCGTCAACACGCTTCTTGCAATACTCAATAACCATAGCCAAGATCTTGCGGGTAACGTTTGGAAGAGGGATTCCACTGTCGTCGGCACACTCGTCGTCAATCAAATGCTTGATTGTTTGAGATTCTAATGCCACCGCCTTTTCAATTTCGAAGGTCTCGTTGTTGGAACTCTTCAGTGTGATCTTCTTTGTCGCAGTTGATGATTCAACACCGTCAGACATGATTTTGATTTGGATAAAAACCCTAAACCCTAAATTTCTTTCTCTGACATAGACAATAGAATAAGTGAATTGAATTAAAAAGAAAAGGCGTGAGTGCATTTATAAAGCAAGCAACTAGGGTCTACTTGGCGAATAAGTTTTTTATTTTTTATTTTGAGGAAAACTTGGCAAACAAGTTTCATATTCATATTTGATTTTGAATTAAAAAGATTTTTCTTTTTTTTATACTTGATTTTGAAAAAAAAAAAGATTCTTTTTTTTATACGGTGTAGTTATTATATCTTTTGAAGAAGATTTTAAAAAAAATATAGTAGATATTTTTTTTGACAAAAACAATATAGAATATTGATTGATTGATATATCGAATATCTAATTTTTTTTTTTGAAAAAACCAAAATAGAATATATCAATATTAGCGTATGTCTGCTCTTTATACATTAAAATATAAACAATAATTTTATAAAATTTTAATTTTGATTAAAGTTATGGTGGATTCTAGGGTGAGGGATCAATTAAGTCCCTCACCGGTGGACCACGAAGAAATTACAGTTGGATTTAATCAATGGATCATATTTATTAGAAACAAAATTAAGAACATCTACATCTCTCCACACACAATTTTATCTCATTTCTTCTCCTATCCCTTTTGTCAGTTCCATCACCGACAAAAGATGCTCTTAATTTTATTCTAAATGAATTTGATCCATTGATTAAATCCAACTGTAATTTTTTCGTGGTCCACCGGTGAAGGACTTAATTGATCCTTCACCCTAGAATCCACCTAAAGTTATAGTTACAAATATTTTGCACTTTTATATCGTAGCAAACTATAGTTATCTTTTTCAATAACACCAACAATATAACAAATATATCCTTTCAAAAAAATTAATAAATCAGATATAATATAAATTTTTATATTTTTGAATGGCACCAACAATTCTTATAACCATTCTTCAAAAAAAAAATCTTATAACCAAATTTGTTTAAGGGTATAATTTGAAATGAAAAAGTCATCCCAAAATCATATATTCATTTTTTTTGGGTGCAAACCCGATTCGATAGGCAAGTTGCAACAAAGTGAAAGCGATCCAAAACAGAAGTTCAAGGAGAAAAGCATATGTGTGTTCGCTAGGCGAGCAACAGTTCGCTAAGCAAACTAAGATGGTTTCAGAAAAGGACAAAGATCAAAAGTTGGCTTTTGCCAACAAAGAAGAAAGCTCGATTTGCCACTAGGTGAGCATTACCTTCGCCTGGCAAACTTAGATTTGCATAAAGTTTAGAAATAGGCAGTGTGATCAGAAGTTTTAGTTATCACTTGTAATACAATACATTTTAGAGAGAGAATAGAATGGGTGGCATTTGGGTGACATTGCGAAAGAGATAGAGAGAAGAAGTCCACTTATGATATTGTGGTTGTCTAATGTCACTAATATCACCAACCACAATGTCATCCAAGTATTATCTAGAATAGAGAGAGGGAGGTGAGAATACCAGATTAAGACGTAAGTAAGTTTACCAATATTAATAACAAAAATAAAATATCACCAACCACAATGTCATCCAAGTACTATCTAGAATAGATAGAGAGAGAGAGGTGAGAATACCAGATTAAGACGTAAGTAAGTTTGCTAATATTAATAACAAAAATAAAATTAAAAAAGTGTATTCTCTATTTTATTTTTTGAAAGACACCGAAAATTATAGTTGTTACTTGTTATGCCCTTCTGTGTTCTACTTTTATATGCAACTCAAAATCCAATTGATTCCACGTTAATTCGACAATTGTTTGTGCTTTGAAGATCCTCTTCGAAACCAATAAAAAATTAAGTTTTCCAAGAATAGATAACAAGAAACCAATAACTAAAGGGTAAGATAAGAAAATGAAGGAGCTCACTTTTTATTTCTTCACATAATCTACTAACGTTGAATACCTCAATAAGATGACTTTTTCTAGTTTTTCTAGTTACACCCTTAAAACACCCCGTTGCATCCAAATATTTTTAATATTTTATCGTAATACCAATGCCTCCCTTGACAACATGCCTCCCTGAAATCTACAATTCTTTTCATATCCTTTTAAAGAACCATATGATTTGATTAATATGCACTTTATTTATGTGGTGGAATTGAATCTAATGGTGCACATATTTTGGTGGTAAGCTTAAACAGTTACGGTTTACATGAAAAATGTATAGTAAATACGTGGATTGGAGATTTTGATCGATAAATACACTACGGGGGAAGTTTATAGGGTGTAACTAGAAAAAATCCAACAAAATTGGTAGATCTCATCGCATGTATGTACCATCAATATACTCACTACAAGACCTTACTCTTGGCCTCTATTATTTTCATAGAAACCATAAAATTTGTCATAAAATGCTTTCATACCAATTAGAGAACATGAGTTCCTTTGATATAGAAGAACATATAGATAATTTAGAAAGTTAAAAACAAAATCCTATGATGTAGAGCAACATAGAGATAATTTGGACTAGGAAGTTACAAAAACAAAACTGATATTACATAAGCTAAATGTGCAACTCAAACGAATATATTGCCATCCAGCATAAATAGAAGAAGTTAAATCACAATATGTTCCACTTTCCCTCAATAGCATTGGTAATCCTTGTAATACAGTAAGCAGCACTTAAAGGGTAACCAGAAACTGCAATCAGAAAACATAATAAAGAAACTTAAGTACTTTTTTTCCATTGTGCGCAAATATTAAGATCATATTTGGACAAACAACTTAATCAAACATTTATCATACAAGTGTTTATGTATAAGTTGCTTCTATGGTAAAAGACAAATGAAAAGGCAAATTGTCTTCATACAAGTTATAAGTTGTTTTCATAAGCTGTCTTGGAGAGCTTGTGGCAATAAGCTGAAAACAGCTTATGGGATGTCAATAGCTGTTTTCATATGTTCTCCCATACAGTCTCACAAATGCTTATGACAATAGATTAACTCAAATTAGCCAATCCAGACAGGCTCCTAGTCTTTGGACTAAATTTAAGGAAAAGTGAATACAAGGATAACATACCAGCGATATAATCATCTGTGTAATCTGTCTCAACCTTCCCATGTGCCATTGCTCCTACCTTAAATTAGATCATTCAAAAGTTAATCATCAACTGAGATAAATAGGCAAAAGAATTTAAAAATTGAGTTAGGGAGTACCACAAAGACAAGGTCCTGATTGCTTGGAATTGTTGACAAATAGTTATCCATGTTTACCAGCTTCTCTGAACTTTTAGATAAACCTAACATTCAAAGGTAACAATTACTTATATTTTTTTAAGAGGAGAGAAACACAACAGTGTACGAAAAGGAAGAAACAAATGAAATAGAAATCAGATCCATTTCCACTGTCTATCTAATCAAATGAAATAAACATGCGGCCTTCATGATATCAGTGTTGTCAAATAGCAGCTATAGCAGCGCTATTACAAAGCAGAATTCGAACAATTCGCTATTGGTTTCCCACCAACTATTAGTGCAAGGTGTTGTTAAACAGTGGCTATAGCACTGTTAATACTATAGCATTGTAGCGTAATAGAATATGACCGAACTGTTATTTTGTGCGATCAACAATTGACAACACTGAATGGAGTCATTTTTTAAACCACTGGACAACAACAATAACTAACCTGCGCTTCTTCAAAAAAAAAAAAAATAACCTGCTTTTCGAGAGTTGACGGGCAAATACTGGGTTACGGGGTTTTTGATCGTGCGGAGAAGTTTCTCACGTTTTCCAGCAGCAGTTATACTCAATTTCTGAAGCAGTTCCACTGTAAAATAGCAACGTTTAAAAGCAATAAATGAGATTATTCATTTTCCTCACGAAAAGAAAATCATGCAGACACACATAAGATAGTAGTCCTTAGTGTTAACACAGTCAAATAGCTAAAACTTACACATGACACCAGCGAACCGTTTGAATGTTCTTGGAATACGAACATAGGGCTTAACCTCTATAAGAACACCTTTTTCAGTCCTTATGTATACCATTTTCAACCTCCCAGCTTTATTTAGTGGGCTATCTAAAATAGAAAGAAGTGCCTGAAAACAACATTTTATATATAATGAGATTTAAAATTGTTATGCTTAAATGTTTTTTATTCCTCAAAATATGATAATATTTGCTTTTGATCCCCCAAAACTTTGCCTCATTTTTGTCCTTAATTTTTAGAAACGTATCAGTTTTGGTCTTGTAGCTATCTAGAATTAAAGATTGCTCAAAAGCCCTTTGAGGAAGATGCCAGCAATAGTATACGCAGTGCTGAGTTGAGAACAATAGATCAGAAAAATAGGTGCAAGACACAGTTAGAGTTATAATTAGACTGACAGAGTCTTAGAATTTCAGTCAATGCTAAGTCAACCCTACAAAACTGTCTTGTAATATGAGAGATGTCTCCTACTTATAACACTTTCAGGCCATATCTCATCCAATGTGGGACCCTAAACACACCCTCTCACACCCAATTCTGTATATCTAGAGCGTGATCCGAGTGTCCTAATAGCAAGCCCAACGAATCTTGGATAGCATATGATACTATCTTAAAATTTGGATTAGGCCTTAATCAACCCAACAAAATCAGCTTGTAGGTTGGTTGTTGGGAGATGTGTTCCACTTATAAACACATTTTTGGATCATATCTCATCTAATATTGATCTCTCAACATAGAGTTAGCTACAGAATTAAAGTTGACAAGTTTTCATAACCGAGTCAACTTTGGTGGACCAAAAGCAAAAAAAAAATTGTATTTCGACGACTTAAAACATATTTAAGCCCAATAATTACTACAAATATTCAAGACCAACATTATACATTCTTTGAGGGATAAAGGAACCCTTCAAATCAGGCCATGGTAGGCTGTGGAACAAGACAATACATTTAAATTTTGAACAAGACAATACATTAAAGCTTTGAGGAAGAGCGCTTAGTTACTGTGGCTTAGCTTAGCTAAAGGTGAGGTTCTACAAATATCCTAATAGAATCCAATTTCAAGGCTATGGTTAATCTTATAAGCAACGTTTGATTTATCTTTAGTGTTTTCCCGATTCAAGCGGGGTCTGTTTTCCTAGTGGTATCGAGCAGCATAAACATCAAACTAGGTAACAGAAAGTAGCGAGAATACAATTGATAAAAACATTTCGGAACCAACCTGATGACAAATGTCAGGTCTGTAATCAGCAGGATTCTTGCTATGTTTAAGGAGGAAATTAGCATGCTCATCAGAGTTCAACAGCTGATATGTCTGTAAACACATAGTGCAAAATCATTATTACTCACACTACCGAAGCATCACAACATCTTTGCAAGTAAAAAACAATATTAATACGAGTGTTTACTTTTGATACATTATCATTGTAAGATTTTATAAGTAATTTTGATTACAACCCAACATTTATAATGAATTAAGGCTTTGTTTGGATAAACAGTTTAAGTGCTTATACAAAATCAATTATCATAGAAGGGCATATGTATAACCTATAAGCTGTTTTCTGCCGTACATAAGCTCAAATAATTCAATAAAAAAACAAGTTACCTTGCCAACTTTAGCGACTTCTAAAGAAGCTTTTTCGAGAATGAATATAACACTTTGTTTGTCGGTATTCTTTTCATTCAAAGGAGCAATTGGAATACCAGGAAGTTCAGATTCCTCTGTTGGAGCACTTGGTTCATCGTTCTGAAGATTTGGTCTCTTCGGTGTTGGTTGAATTTGTTGTTCTTCTTCTTCTTGTTCATGATCGTGTTTTGTGGCTGCGTCTTTGTTCTTTCGCTTTTTCCCCTTTACTGTGTAAGCTCTCGTCATTGATAATTTTGTAGGGTTTTTCAGGGCTTTTATTCTTCAAGAAATCAGAATAATATTTATTTATGAGGTGATCTCTTTTCATATCTACATTTAAATTAATTATCAATAATAAAGTTGAATATGTTAATTTCTTCTAGAAAATAAATTTGAATATATTCATTTGTATCAAAGAATTATTTAATTTGTTGTTCCTTCAAATTGATTAATTGGTAGTAATTTAGTCATTTTTATAAATCTAACCATGTTAAACCATCTCATGTAGGAGAGGCTTAACTTTATATGTTTTTGGTACCTAATATAAGTAAATTTTTTTGTCAGGTAGTCTGGTGGTTACAATTCACCTTTTTCAAGATAAATAAGTAGGGTGTCGGGTTCGAACATCGGCCCCTGCATATAACAATACATATCTCTGTCAACTGAATTATGTTCATGGAAACCCTAATATAAGTAACTTGTTAGGAGGCAAAGGCAAGTGAGGTTTATGGATCACATATCTTTAATTTAAAAATAATAATAATAATAATATAG
>Ga0228710_1008630_pt1 | contig 14538 bp, 9 predicted proteins | sample MedpolnodulmetaG_FD_177995 | JGI IMG/M metagenome (GOLD analysis project Ga0228710, IMG submission 177995) | Root nodule microbial communities from Medicago polymorpha collected in Santa Monica, California, United States - pink nodules | ecosystem: Host-associated > Plants > Roots > Nodule...
TATAATTGAAATGAATGAGCACTTCTAAAAGAGATATATTAATCTCGTTTCTCACCATACCATCTTTGTCAACAAAAAGAATATCAAGTTACTCTTCCAACACAGTCCTAAGCTTTTGGAAATTTAACAGCGGAAGAGATAACTAATTTAAGGAGGATCAAACCATGCTCTAGATACCATGTCAACAAAAGATGGTTTTAGAAAAAATAACAAAGAGACTAACAAAGACAGCTAAAGTTTCATAGAATACCAATAGCTTAATATTACGAAAAGATAATACGAAAAATATATAAAATCTAATAGACTCTAAACTAACATGTCCAAGTCTGCTTCCTTGGTTCAACTTAGTTAAGAGTTCATTCCAAGATTAGCTGGCATTGGTTTTCATCTTCTTGATGTTATTGAAGGAAGTCAAATTAGCCAAAAGATGAATCGGAACCAGAAGAGGAGCTATCACTATCTAAGCCATCCACGATATTCATAATTTCAACAAATCCATGAGAAGAGGCGAAATCTCTTTTGGGTACAACCATTTTTGTTGCAAGGTTTTTCTGAACCGCTCCTTGTGAACTCTTCTGCCGATTATCTGCAGTAACACGTAAATTAGTCTCTTTTATTTTCATTGTTGCTTGTGAGTTACACTCATCTTCATCACTCTCTTATGTCAACTTTAAACCAAACATAAAATAGCGGATTGAATAGTGTTAGCAACACACTTTTCTATTGGTTTAAGTACAAATGAATTCCACTAAATTAGGCCTCACATAGATTTTGTGGGACTCAAGAATTTAAACAAATAAAAGGGTGTGTGTTGAAAGTGTTGAGAGTCTCTTGGTGTCGGGTCTCGAACCGAGTACCTCTAAACTGTAGGGCAAACCTTGCAACCTAGTGACTTCTCGGTAGACGGCAAAGTGTTGAGAGTCTGTCGCAACTATAACTGTACAACCATTTGGTGACAATTTTTTTCTCTCTTTTTATTGATATAACACAATAGAAAGATAAAAAGTAAGAGAGATAGTAAAAACATAATATAAATATGAGAGAGAAAATTGTTCAAAAATTATCACAAAATAGTTGTACGAATATCATTTTAGAAAATTTAGACATGCATATGATAATAAATAAATAAATCATTTTGACACCTACTTTCTTCTTCTTTTTTTTTATTGGAAACCAAATAAGAAAAAAAAAAAAAATCACCAAAAGGAATAATTAGCAGCTGTATAGTGGACGGGAATATAAAGTTATTAACACGACTTCAAATGACAATCGTTACAGGTACTGATATTAGGGCACCGTACGCAAATTTCAAAGAATATGCATAAATATTACTGCTAATAAATCTATAAACTTCTGTAAAAAAAAAGGATTAAGTTATACATACATGTCACCACTCCTGTTAAACTTAATATATGACACCCCTGTATATGACACCCCTGATAATTCCATACTACAAAAACCATCATTGGATTGAAAAGTATTATAACATTGATCATGTCTATAAAATAAAATTTAATAATAATTTGAAATCATTTGATATGTAATGAGATTCGTTAAAATTAATGTCTTATGAACTTTACTCAAACAAGTTAATTTTGAAGTATTTCATAGACATGTCATATGAATTCAGAGTTAATTTTGAAGTATCTCATATCCATATTACAAATTCAATCGTTTTTAATCCAATGATTGAATTTGTAATATAGATATATGGAAAATAGTTATCATAGGTTTTATTATTTTAAATTTGATATTGTGGTGTCAATTGATCAGGTGTGTATATATATACCAATGTGTCAAACTTTAATTCGGCACCAAAACTCACCCATTCATTTTATTTGATTAAACAACCTAGAGCAGTCATTTCTTTCAACAAAAAAAAAAAACCTAGAGCAATCACTAAAATGTTTCACAAAATTAAATATTTCGAGAGTTGCTTTTTTTTTTTGTGGTGGCCGAGATTCGAACCCCGGACCTTGCATATTTTATGCATTGTCCATACCAACTGAGCTAAGTTGACGAAGACTTTCGAGAGTTGTCTCACAACCTTTCATTAAATAACAGATTTTTTCCTACAAAAAAAAAATTAAATAACAGATTTTTCCCTCTCTTTATCCATCACCCCAAGAGAGGGAAATGGACATGGTTATGGAAATAAATTCTAATCACAATCACTAATTCAATCTTTTCATGAAAAAACACTAATTCAATCTTGTTTGTACAAAAATATCATCATGTCTCTCTCAATCTATCTTCGTTTGGAAGCAGAAGCATAAGAGGGCTATTGATGAAATATTCATACTCTTTTATGAAGCCATGCCATTTTATTTTAAAATTAATTAATAAGGAATATCAAAGATTAGATTTCTACTTTTAAGGTTTTGATAAAAGAAAGGAAATATGACATTCATGCTCATGAAGACAATGGGATTAAGTTAAAAAGAAAGGGTCATTTATGCAACAAAATCGGCCAATAATTGGGCTTTGAATGCTTTCTGACATTCGAATGCAACATCAAATTCATATAGCTCTGCATAACATTTCGTCATCCTTTCAACAAGTTATGAGGAAGTTATAACTTATACCCCAACATTTTATCCTTTACCCCTACAAATTAATAAAAATATCAAATTTATCCTTTTATCAATTTCATTTTACCCCCACATAAAATTTTGGCCAGCAAAACATTTCTGAAATTCAATACTCCAATTTTCGAAATTCTTAGCTTGTGAGGCAGTGAGAGGGGGAAAATACAATACAATACGATGGATTACTTAATATAAAACTAAGTGCAAAGATCATGATGTCAAACCCCATCAATTCTTCTTCCAATTCATTTTCATTAGATCTAAAAAATGAAAGGTCATATTATTTCAGGAAAAGAATTTTAGATCTAATATTGGGAAATCAAAAAACCTGTTTGTTAGATCTAATGGTTGGGAAATTTGTTGAATTCTTGATCTTAGATTATTTGCAGGTTTCTGAAAATTTTAGGTCTAAGAAATAAATAATTTGATCTATGAAATTTTTTGTGGATTAGATCTAAAAGTGTAGATTAAAAAAAACTCAAATTTAGATCTAAAAATTGTAGAAACCTATTTTTTTAATTCATTATGGAAAAACTGAGTAAATAAGTGCTTTCCTCTTTACCTTTATATCTACAAAAAATTCCTTTTTAATTTATCTTGTTTGGAAATGTGAAAATGCAAGGTTGTATATTTAATTGTTTTTTTAGCAAAATACTGTTACTGGGTTGTTTAAAAATGAGGGGAATAATATGAGATTTGGTGAAGAATAATGCTTCCTCTTGTTTTTCAGAAAATTGTGTAGGGTGGAGTCAAACAAGAAAAGGGGGTAAAATTGACACTTTCCATAATTTGTTGGGTAAAAGACTAAATGTAGGGGTATATGGTATAATGTTCAAATTATGATCTGAATAACATGTGTTTAATGGGTTGGTCAGTTTGTACTATTATAAAATGGGCCAGGAAGTTTTCATGGACTTTCCAGCCACGTTCATTAAGGTTAGAGCAATCTTTTCGATCTTCTGATATCTTGTACCGGTCCAATGAGTACGCTTACTAAGTACATCAAGAAAAAAACAAAAGCTTCACTAATTTCTTAAAGTACCCTTATTAATATAATAGTCAGTAAAGTATTTAATTGGAGTGAGAATAAATAAGGTACATTAGACAACAACAAAAAAAGATTCGGATGGTAACATATTTTTCTCACGAGCTTAAAGCTCATTTTTACTTTATAACTTAATTTGATAAGCTAATTCAATTAATCTCTAACTTAAACCTTATAACTTATCATTTTCTCTCTCACTTTTACCCTTGTCATCTTACTTGAAAAAATTAAATATTAATTTAACATATTTTTTATGTGATTTCATATTTATAAGTTAGTTCAATCACTAATTTTATCAAAGACTACAAATTTAACCAACTAACTTATCCGCTAAGTTATAAGCTAGTCACTAATCGCTATCCACTAATTTTTTCCCCAAACAAAACCTTAATATGAGTACGAGAAAGTAACATTCAACAATGCATAAACATAATTATCAAACAAGAACTTTGAATTTCCATACCTGAACCACCTCCACCATCTTTCATCCTCTGCTCACCAGCCCTTCTCTTCTCTTCTCTTCAACCTTTACATCTTCCAAATCAACGATCTTTCTCTTCTTCACAACCTCATCAATACACCTTCCAGACCCTAATTTCCCTTTCATAACACCACCATTCTTCACCAACTTGTTCTTGTACCTTTCTTCTTTAACCCTTCTTCAGCTCCATCTCCACACTAGCCTTATCGGACCTCTCCATTTGAATTTTCTTTTCTAACAACTCAATTTGCTTCTTGTTCTTTTTGATATCAGTTTTGAACATTGCTTCCCTAGCAGCTAGGGTTTCTTCGACGACATCGAAATCCCTTTGTAAGAACGTGTCTCAGAGCTTGGAAATGAGCTCTGAGATGCTCATGTTTTGCAGATTGCTCCGGTTTCTCCGGTCATTAGGTCCGAAAAGTTTGACAGATCTGGTTCGGATTTCGGGTCGCTTTACCATTAGCAACGGTACTCAGTATCCATGTTATTATTAAGAAACACAAATTAATTCTCCCAATTTTAAATATTTAAATAAAGGTTTAATAACAGTTTTAGCCCCCTAAGAAAAAAACTACAAAACCGCCCCCTCAGTTTTGCATCTATGGCAGTTTTGGCCCCCAAGGCCAATTTTGACTTGGTCTACACTGACGTGGCACCACTTAGGGTGCCACGTGTTTTTTTTTTTACCAAAAATTGGCATTGGGGGCCAAAACTGCTATTGTTGCAAAACTTAGGGGGTGCTTTTGTAGTATTTTTCTTAGGAGGGCCAAAATCGCAACTTCGTGAAAGTTAGGGGGCAAAAACTGCTATTAAGCCTTAAATAAATTCACCAAATCATTAGAAAACACAACAAGATAAAAGAAAATGAAACAAATAAACTCACTATTAATTATATTGATGATCAAACAATCATCAAGGTTGTAAGACTAGACATTGCATAACTTTGAAAATAAAGAAACTTTGAAATAATAAATCATACCAACAAAAATAACTTCGAAACCAACACATGAAAAAAGACTTTGAAACACATAAATAACACAATTTTCAAGACAAATTTGGATTAGTTAGACCAAGGACCAGTTGTTTCCATATTCACATCATGAAATATTAACAATGAAAAGTCCATAGGAAAAAATATGGTGGACTTTATAGTTTTTATACAAACAAAATGGGCTTGAGAGTAACAAATTTCAAATATTTTAGAAAGATTATACCTAAAGTATTTTATCCAATATTGTCGTGAAAAAAAACAAGATAGGATTAGGAGAAATGTATTCTCAATCCAAATAGAATTATTTGAAAATTTAATTAAAGCTTTTTATTTTATACGTAAGTTATTTCAAGGATTAATTAAAACACATCATAAGAATTGCCTATGAAAAAAACTCACTCTACACACAAATCAAATCAACGGGTTAACAAATCTTATAGAGTGGAAGCAATGATGACAAATATAGCTGTAGAAAGGTTTGAGCTTGTGGATGACAGTCCTGAAAATGAAGAATCGTGTCGCATTTGTCTGGTAAGGTTTTTACGTTTTTAATATCATTTGAGGGTAACTTAGAGCAAGCATGTTACTTTAAATCAATTTCAATTTATATTTCGTTCTATATACTCTCTCTAATGAAGATAAAAAAAACTCCATACATTTACATTTCAGGTTTATATGTTGTTTTTTTCTAACAAATTGGATCTGATAATGTTAGGAAAATTTTGTCACTGAAGAAGAAATTCGAAGACTGGACTGTGCACATAGATTTCACATAACCTGCACTCAAGAGTGGTTCCTAATAAAGAATGTATGCCCACTTTGCAATAGAAGGGGAATGCATTTGATTTGATGATGAAGTGAATGATGAAAATGGCGGCCAAAGGAAGTAGTTTGTGATTCATGGCTAATTTCACTACAAGACCGTAGATAATTGTTCGTGGCTAATGAGCAAATTTCTTGTAGTGATATTAGCCATGAATCACAAACTACTTCCTTTGGCCGCCATTTTCATCATTCACTTCATCATCAAATCAAATGCATTCCCCTTCTATTGCAAAGTGGGAATACATTCTTTATTCGGAACCACTCTTGAGTGCAGGTTATGTGAAACTATGTGCACAGTCCAGTCTTCGAATTTCTTCTGCAGTGACGAAATTTTCCTAACATTATCAAATCCAATTTGTTAGAAAAAAACTAACATATAAACTTGACATGTAAATGTATGGAGTTTTTTTTATCTTCATTACAGAGAGTATATAGAACGAAATATAAATTGAAATTGATTTAAAGTAACATGCTTGCCCTAAGTTACCCTCAGATGATATTGAAAACGTAAAAAACCTTACCAGACAAATGTGACACGATTCAACATTTTCAGGACTGTCATCCACAAGCTCAAACCTTTTTACTTAATATTTGTCATCATTGCTTCCACTCTAGTAGCAAGACCAAAGCTTTAAGTAAAGCTTCAATATCAAAATTCAAACTTTAAACAAAAGAGAATTACACGATTTAAGAGCAGTGACGAATAATTGTTCCAATCATCAAGAATTGAACAACAGATGATCTTTAAATCAAAGTAAATTTCGGACTTCAATAGTGTAAATATAGAAAAAGACCAAGAAAATGCACTAGTCTTTCCGATTGACAAGATTTGAAATGAGTTTTCACATATTTAGGCATAAAATGACTTTTCAATTTTAGATAACTACTTTCACAATCCAAATATAATATTTCAAAAATTCTATTTTCAAGCTTATAAGTTTATAAACAAGTTATTTTAAACATTAGTTAGCACACAACAGAAGAGTCTCTTTTGAAAAATCTCATTCTACACACAAATCTAATCAATCAGTTAACAAATATTAGTAACAAGAACAAAGCTTCAAAGCATCATATGAAAATTCATATCTTAATCGAAATAAAACTTCATAATTTAAGAGTGGTGATGAATAACTAATCCAATCCTCACAAATCAAACAACACCTCATCTTTAAATAAAAGTAAGTTTTAGACTTTAAAAATGTCAACATTGAAAATCAGTAAGAAAATTCCCCAATCTTTCCAATCGACAAGCTTTTAAATTAGGTTTACAAAACTATTCGCAAAATGACTTTTTGATTTTAGAGAATGTTTTTCTCGATCTAAATATTATTACTTAAAAATTCAATTTTGAAGCTTAGAAGTTTATAAACAAGTTATTTCAAACATCGATTATCACACAACATAAGAATCTCTTATGAAAAAACTCATTCTACAAACAAATCCAACCGATCGGTTAACAAATATTAGTACTAAAACATCAATTAAAGATTCAATATAAAAATTTGTACCTTAAGCAAAATAAAACTTTGCAACTTAAGAGCAGTGATGAATGGTTGTTCCAACCCTCACGAATCGATAATGTTTGATCTTCAAATCAAAGTAAATTTAAGACTTTAGTAATGTGAATATTGAAAAACGGCGAAAAAATGAAGAGAATCAAGTGAATAGAAAATTACCACAAGTCTTCCATGACAATGAATCTCGATGATGGCGGATAATCTTACAAGAAGGAAGAAACAAAGGAATGTTATCAAATATATATGGTCTCAAAACCTACAAGAAACTAAATATATAAATAGTCACTGATGTTTTATATAATTATAAAAATGACCTCACTTTTTTTTTTAAAAAAACAAAATCCTAAATATAAATGAGCTATCAAAATGGGCCATGAAAGTTAGGCTGACTTTGTTATAGCTCGTATAATATCACTGAATTCAATAAATATAAATTATATATATGTAATTGTACATGAATGGGAGACAAGCGGACCACAAGTTGTGCCGCTAAGCCTTTTTGATAAAAAAACCAATCCTCAATATATGAATTGTAAGAACTAAATTCTCACTTTGTGAGCGCTCACTTTCAAAATAAATTTAATCCAAAACAAATAGAAAATATGCAAGCCAATATTATTTTACTCCAAATATAAAAAAAAATGCTAAAGCACGAATTTGAAACAAATAAATCATTTAAATAAAAAGTGAAAATGAAAAACAAAGCAAAGAAAAAAGATTATAAAAATAAAATCTTACTTGAAATCAATTATTTTAAATATATCTATCTGTTTCTTATTATAAAAGCTTGTATGATCAAGCTAACCCTTAACCTAATTTTTCACTCTAAACCATTTCAAAAGATGTAATTGTCCCCCATTGCTTTTGATTAGGAAGGATATGCCCTTCCATGTTGCTTTCTATTAAGTGACATTTAACAAGATATTTAATGTGCCATAATCAGTCGTACCATAAATGAAATTTAACATACTTTTATAACTAGAGATTCAATGGGATATGAAATACGAATTCGAAATTAATCTTTTCCCTCCCATATATGCAAATTACGCATCCGTCTGTTCCTCTATAAACTCAAATCTTTGCTTTTGATATCTCTCATTTGTCAATTCACCGTCATTTGTTGTTCATCTCTCATTTCTAGGGATGGCAAAAAGGGGCAACCCACCCCGTCCCGCCCCGCCCCGTCAATAACCCGTCTAAAAAGGGGCAGAGGGGGGCGGGCCAGCTAAAGAAATAGTGTTTAAAATCTCACCCCACCCTGCTTTATGGCGGACTGGTGGGTTGACTCGTCAATGTCTTTTTTTTAGTTATTAATTAAAATCTACACATAAAAAATGTAAAAATATATAAATTTAATGCCAATTTAAATAAATCTAAAAATATAAAAATAATTATTCAAACATATATATTACATCTTCTAAAATTCTATAATAAATCAATAAGACATTGAAAATAAAAATTCCACGAGTTATAAACTAACTAATTGTTAAAATAGTCTTGTTAACGAGTGCCCCCGGGGCACTCTTTAAGCATCCCAAATTTAGTAATTATTCTTTTAAAAAGTCAACTATTACAATTTCCAATGCATTTAATACACAACTTTTCATTAAAAACTTACTATTAAAAGTGCTTAAATAGTGCCCTGAGGGCACTCGTTAACATGTTAAAAATACAAGGGTAAAATCATTAAACAAAAGTGAGAAAATTAATTGAATATTTTCCCTAATATATGAAGGTGAAAATTGAAAAGTTGATTGTGATTTATAAATAAAATGACGTGAAAAAGAGAGTGTCTTTTTAACATATCAACTCAATGGGCCAACCTGTCCCGTCACCGCACCGCTTTTTAGCGGGTTAGACGGAGCGGGCACCTTACTTATGGTGGGTTCAAAATCTCAACCCACCCCGCTAAAAATGGCGGGCTAAACAGGCCAACCCGACGGGTCCAGTCCATTTTGCCATCCCTACTCATTTCTGTCATGACTAACTGTAATATGGAGACTTTTCTTTCGTATCATTTCTTGATCGATATTCGTTTGTTTTATATTTTTATTCTATTATTTTTTTGTATTTTAGCTTCTTCTAATGTTGCTAACATTTAGCCTTATCTGTTGTTTTTATGTATTAGCGCTTCTAGATCCGCCTAACTAATTTTGATAGGTGGTAAACACACTAAGGATCAAATATATAACATACTACGTGGAGTTTGATGCACACCATGTGAGAGTATACGCTTCGTATATTAAATTATTCGTCCACTTTCATATCAATGATAAAAGAAGCACTTTCATATCAATGTACAAATGTCTTTCAAATGAGTATTTTTATGTTTCGATAATTTCATTAGGATAAAATATCAATGGTATTCGAAAGTTTGCCTTGATAGGGGTTATTCTAGATTGATTGGTATAAAAGTGTTTTTTTTTTTTTCAATGCTCACATGGTGACAAACTTTAACATTGTGACCAGTCTTTTGAGGTTATCTTTGATTTCCCAATTGTATTGTTTGAAGATTATTGTTAACTTGGTTTAGTTGATTTATTGTTGAAATTAATCAAAGTTTGCGAAGGATTATCTTGGAATAAATTCATCAAGGTGTTATGGAGTGAATCAAGGATTGTCGCCTTCAACCCCAAGCAAATTTAACTGTCTCTTTCAATGGTTAGTTGCAGAGAATCGTTGCTTCCTCGTCTTGAAAAGACCAGTGTATAACCTGGCTTAAGATTTTCATTTTTTGCAAATTCCGTACCAGACTGGTCTGAAGTGGCATTCTTTCCTCCCATGATGATTGTAGAGCATACACCATGTCTCAAATTCTTCGTTTCTCATCTTGACCTTTACTTCTTTGGGTTCTTTATAGAAGTATTCCTCATATATAAGCATTGGAACAGTCTGTTGCAAATCAAGAGCATAGTAAGTTTTAAATTTCTTCATCTGTGTATTTAGAATAGATTTGTTCTTAGTTTACTGGCATGCTATGCTTACCAAGGCTTGATCTCCTGCTGCGCTCGAATCTGTCAGTGTTGTTGTCCATAAGATTCTGTCAATGCCTTCAACTTCTCGGCTGAAAAGGTATGATCCAAAAGGTCGACGAAAGGACATATAGAGAACATTGTCTTCTTGGTAGGATATTATCTTCATTTGAATGGTGTCTATAACAATAGAATGAAATAATAGAAAAAACACACATAATTTCATCAAAAATAACAAAATTTATTTGATTTATTGATATCTATAAATTCCTCAAAAGCGACAAGTATTGTGAAACGGAGGGAGTATATCCTTAACTATTCATTAGTCTTTTCTACTTCCAATTCTTTAATTTATTTTTCTCATACAATTTATTAAGAACAATTTTGTAAAACAACTCATAATATTTCTTTCTCATACATAATTAATTACATTTCTTAATATGTGTGAAATGCTCAAAATATCGTATAATTTGAAGAGAGAAAGAGAGAGAAAAAAAATTGAATTTCAATAAAAATTTAATTGGTTAAGTTATTTTGATCGATCATGTTTACCAAAATGAATCTTAAGCACCAATTTATTTATTTTGACCCAATTTTTTTTGGGAAGGTTTTGACTCAATTTCATACGCCAATTTGAGATTACATATGGAGTAATGAGACTTTTTTTTTTTAAACAACAAATATTATTAAGTTAGACTCATACAAGACGCACAGAGTATGCAGAACACCCTAACCCATTTTCAAGTCACCCACACTCATAAATAAATCATAAGAGAAAACACTAAAGGAAACTTTTTTATCCTTCCAATAAAGAAATCTCATTATCCAAGCTTTTTTGAAAGCTAAAGGAGTAATATTTGGGTAATTTCAACTTATAAAATGCATACTTTCATTTTCTTATGACTACTCCGGTTCTTTTTTAATTATTATTTCGAGATTGTTTCACGTAGCAAGAAATATTTGTCTTTTCCTATCATAGTTTTAACTATTTATTATTTCATTCGATATGTTTCTCTCTCATAAATGAATAAGTAGAGATGACACCAGAAATAATTGTGGGTAATGTCTCATTGTAGCGCAGTGAGTTGCATGTTTGGTGTTCCGCTTCCATGTTTGCAGTCGGATCATTTGTCTTTCTAAGAGTTTAGCTTCGTTGTTACTTAATGTTCATATACCTTCTTAAAAATCTAGTTTGTAGCGAGTTGCATGTACGCGAGCTCGTTAGATTGTCCACCGGTGTGTGGGGTTTTACTCTGGATTGTGATTTATGGTTGTTGTATCCTTTAGGCTGTCTTTAACTTTATAATGCCCAATTGGGTCGGTTGCTAAAGGTTTCTAACTTTATGTCCCTCGGTTTTTTGTTTTTGTTTTTTTAATCTAATTAAGGTGTCGCATATCCAACTGCCTCTCATTTGTTTAAAAAAATTGTATCTTTTAGTGAAAACAAAAAACATGATATATAAAACAGGGTTAAATAATGTTTCCCTCGCGGCCATTTGGATGAGTTTTGAAAAATCCCCGTGTAAAAATAATAATTTTAAATCCCCCGTCATTCATAGATTCCATCAAAAACGACGTTGACTACATCTGATTAGGCAACTTAACTGATGTGGCATGCTGATTGGGCAAATTAATTATTATTTTTTAAATTGATCTCACATTTTATATAAAAAAAAAAAATTAAAATGAGAATAAGAAAATTTGGGGATAAAACTCAGATTTCTCTTCTTCCCTCTCTATCGATTTCACCTTCTTCTTCCCTCTCTATCGATTTCACCTTATTCCTCTCTCTATGGATTTCCCTTCTTCCTCCGTACTTCTTCTTTCCTCTCTCGAGTTCACCATACTTCCTCTTTTTTTTGTTGTCAAAATTAGGGTTTAAATGGATTGAAGCATTGATATTTGGACTAATCGTGTGTGAAACATAAAAATGAATGAAAAAGTAGATAAGAAAAATAAACTTTTGATATGAAAATGTGTGGATTATACGTATAAGTTACTGGTGTTTGCGTCTCTTGTGCTATACAATAAAGTGTGCTTTCCACCAAAAACTCTATAGAGTAGCTGGTGGCGGAAAAGCCGCGAGCTTCTTGCGGCGTGTGTAAATTACCTACTTCATTTGCAAATTCAATTACATTGCTAGTAACAAGCTTACCAATTAATTTGATTTAATTTAATTGTATCTTGGTTGTGCACCAGAGTTTATTTCACCATAATAGTTTTTGATGCAATGCAATGGTATCATCAACAAGTAACAAGTTTACTCATAATTGATATAATTTAATTGCATAAATTTATTATTATTTATATTACATGAATTGATGGTGTTGGAGTAGGACTTATTCTATTTCCCATCATCATAAGTTTCTATCATCTTTTCATTTCACCAAATGTCATCTATTTGAAAAGTTTCTTTCAGATAGACGATCTCTTTTTTAATCATTACTAAATCATGTAATTAGGAAATACTTTTCTTGTTCCTTTTTCTTCATTGAAGGATATTTTATTTGTTGTGCTTGCACATTCAAGTCGTGGATTGAATACCATCTACAAGTTCTTTTTCTTTGTACCTAATTATATTATTTAGTGCTTATGTTGAACTCTCTCTTACTGTATCCATTAACTCGTTATATTATATCCACCCATTTAAACCCTAATTTTGACAAAGAAAACGAGGAAGTATGGTGAACTCGAGAGAGGAAAGAAGTATGGAGGAAGAGGAGAAATCAATAGCGAGAGGGAGGAAGAAGGTGAAATCGATACACATAGAGGGAGGGAGGAAGAAGAAAAATCTTGATTTTATCCCCAAATTTTCCTATTTTCATTTTACTTTTTTTTAATACAATGTGAGATGGGTTTTAAAAAAATGAAAAATTAATTAATTTGTCCAATCAACATGCCACGTCAGTTAAGTTATCTAGTCTCCTTCAAAAAAAAAAGTTATCTAGTCATGTAGGACAAAGAATGTTTTTGATGGAACCTTTAAATGACAAGGGAGAATCTAATCACACAATCAAATCCAGTTAATGTTTTATCATATTAATAAAATAGTTTTGGTCCACATATCCTAACTCAATTAATAAAAATATTGAAATAGTTCTTTAAAAGAAACATATTAAAATAGTTCGATTGGATACTAATTAGGTTTTAAAACTGTCTCCTTCGCTTATATGTATGAGTTTCTAAGTCAGTTTTGCAAGTCATCCCGTCTTATGTGATAAGCATATTTTAACTATCTTCTACCCTTATCAACACGATTGAAAAGATGATGAATTCCTTTTGGTGGGGTCATGGTCGTATTAATCAACGAGGAATTAATTGGTTAAGCTGGGAGAAATTATCTATGCACAAAACCAATAGGGGTATGGGTTGTAAAGACCTTACGACTTTTAATCTCACTATGCTAGGTAAACAAGGCTGAAATTTTTTAACGGAGCTGGAATAGTTTCCCAGTTGTTCAAAGCTCGTTACTTTCCAAACAAAACTTACCTCACAACCATTATCGGTCATAATCCCAATTATGTGTGGCGTAGCATTCTTCGTGCCCGTTTCATTGTTCGCGGAGGAGCTCGATGGAGTATTGTTGCGGGTACGTCTATCCCTATTCTGGGAGAACCACGGGTACTGAATGAAGAATGTAGTGATAATAATATTGTCGGAGCAAATTATGTTCGTCATATTAACATCGACAACTTGATGGTCCCAACTGAGAAGAGATGGAATGAGGCAGCTGTCCTACAATTTTTTAGTGCTGGGTTAGCAGATAAAATCATGAGCACGCCCCTTATTGCTCATGTGAAATCGGATCGTTTGATTTGGAAGGTTGAAAAGAATGGTAAATATTCTGTGAAAAGTGCTTATCGTTTGTATGTCAAAGAACTTATAGATTCTGCTCATCTTCGCCGTCCTAAAAATTCGTCCGACATTTGGAAACTTAAAGTACCTCCTAAGGGTCGTAATTTAGTCCGGAGGATGTGTAGGGATTGTTAACCTACGAGGGTTCGGCTTCAAGATAAAGGTGTGCACACTACAAAAAACTTGACATTTAGGGTCTGTTTGGTTCGAGAATTATGAGTGGAGGGGAGGGGAGGGAAGGGGAGGGATTTTAACGGAGGGGAG
>Ga0228710_1008632_pt1 | contig 14532 bp, 7 predicted proteins | sample MedpolnodulmetaG_FD_177995 | JGI IMG/M metagenome (GOLD analysis project Ga0228710, IMG submission 177995) | Root nodule microbial communities from Medicago polymorpha collected in Santa Monica, California, United States - pink nodules | ecosystem: Host-associated > Plants > Roots > Nodule...
CATTTATTCAAAAAAAAAAAAAAAATCAACCCGATACAAGACATGAGTACTATACTGTTCCTTTTTAATTAAAAATAACACGTTAAAGTATCATTTTGACAAAAATGATCATAGCTAAGTATGGCACCACGCTACCAATGGTCATTTGCAAACAATTTTTATGCACTCCATCAACATTTATTTTTTCTCTATCTCATTCTTCACACCATATCACCATTTCTCTATTTCTTTCTTCGCATCACATAACCAACTTATCACATTTATCATTTCACCATCTTTATTTCTTTCTAGGGTGGTAGATTGAGGTTTATGTGTCTAAGAATCATTTTCCTTTCAAAACACCATAAATATATTAAAAAGAAGAAAATAATAACAAGAAAACTAGTGTAGATATAAACCAAATATGGATTAGCTAACTTTAAGATGAAAAAGTTGCGGTAATTTTGTGTGTATCTCTCTTCTATATCGCTCTCTCAACTTATCTATTATTTCTATTTCATCTTTCTCTCTTATATTCTACATCAAAATACACTAAAATTACCATGACTTTCTTGCCACAAAGTCATTGGATTCAAATCCAAGTAAACCAAAGTCCTTGCAAAATCATCTAAAACGAAAACTAATACAAATTTGCTATATTTTATTGAATATGGTATAATGAGATAAAATTTTATATATTTTAGACTACAAAATTGAGATTCTTTTCTTATATTCAAAATAGAAATAACTAGGTATAATACTAACATGGTTGGTATAATTAGATAATTTTTTTTATATATATTTTAGACTGCAAAATTGAGATTCTTTCTTGCATTCAAAATAGAAACAACTAAGTATAATTATACTAAAATGGTTGGTATAATTAGATATTTTTTTAAAATGTTTTTTTAAGCTTCAAAATTGAGATTCTTTTCTTACATTCAAAATAGAAATAACTAGGTGTTATACTAACATGGTATTGAGAGAGTTGGTAACATCAGTCTCCATAAAAAAAAATATATATATGAATGTTTCTTTGAGTTGTTTATTTGAAAACTATAGAACCATGTGTAAATAATTAGTGAATGTTCCGCTATCGACTCTCGAGTTAGTCCACAATGGGCTCAACAAGATTAAATCGTAGGGAGATACTTTCACACCTCTTCTACTGGGGTCAAAGACCCTCTCCTCATTTTCCCTCCTAAACCCTCCAACCAATCACACCCTTAATATTTATTTTAGTCAGCTAAAACAAAGAGAAAGAATAAGATGGTTATTAAGCTGAAATTACTAGTGCCATACAATAGTACAGTCATTGAATTTATAATGAAAGAAATTCAGAGTTTATTCAAATAAAAAATTCAGATAGATGATCTCTCTCAACACACTGTTCTTCCATTAAAACAAACCGATCCACATCAATGATCATGGATAACCTATAACATTTAACACTCTAGAATAGAAGTAAAGGCTTCTCAACATCTTCGGCCATTAAATTAACCAAGTCATATGAGTTACCCAAAATATGAACATAAATTTATTGTTCTTCATTTCTCTCTCCAAAATAAATGTTCAAAACAACCACTCACCATCTCCTCTCCTGAATTCCTGCTGCTGCATTCCATGCTCATTGATACATATATACATGTCCACTTCCTTCTAAGATATATCTTGACAAATGTGCTTTAATGTTTTGAATCTGCTTGAAAGAGCAACGCAATTATGTAATTGTCGCTACTATATAGTAAAAATAATGAGCCATATGTAGGTTTTCACGTGTTTGAACATACTATATACAAATAAATGGTTGAGCATGATATTTATAGCTTCAAATCTTATGTAATGTATCTTATTTTAGTCAAGATTATTAGTCATTTAAGAATTATGATAAATTAGTTTGATATGGCTTGAAATCTTATACAATCTATCATATTTGTATAATAATTGATCATGCTCCACACATGACATGTTTGATTACAGGAAAAATACAAATGGCCTGAAAAGGATGGAGCCAACATTAAAAAAAGCTGTAATAGAGTAAGATCTTTGGTGACAACGATATAGGTGAATGGATTGGTGAAACCAATATAGAACAATTGAGGGCACAATGATAAGATGAGGATTGGCCTAAAAAAGGTTCTAAGGTTAAAAAGCAAAACAAGGTTATTAACCAATCCATTGTGCAAGATCCATATATGCTAGAGAACATACAAAATAAATGAATTATTAATTCTTATTGGTGGATTGACAATTAAATATTATTTATACTAAACTAATGTTTGTTGGTTATTGTTTTGAGATTAACTACCAACAACTTCGAATAGACCAAAGTGAAAACCAAATGAGGTTCAATGAAAAAATTAGCTAAGATAGCGATATTGTACATACACTAGTCTAAACTTCTATTTTTTTTTAATAAATGCAAACAATATATATTCATAGTAACAACTTTTAAGAAGAGTAATGATACTTGTACATTTATATTTTTCTAACATTCATTCAACATCTCATTTTCTTTCTTCTTCCTCTTGACATTCACCAATGCATCACATCATTCTCTCTATTTCTTTCTCTCTCAAGATGTCAATGAGGTGTATGAGTTTCCATGACTTTTTTTCTTTATGAAATGTATCAAACTCAAATGGTTGAGAGAAAGTGAAAATGGAGACAATGTGATGGATGACGATATGAGTGATCATCTTTATGTTTGATTACTTTCATTTACAATATGTTTTTTTGAATCAAATATTATCTTTTCATGTTATGAACAAATTTAAAGTTTGATTGCACGTAACTACGTCAAAAAGACCTTAGACAACACTTTAGGTATTTGACAGTGCTTTAAATGTTGTATATTTGTCAGGGCCGTTCTTTAACATGTGCAAATAGCTCTACGGAACCGAACCTCCAATTTATGGGGGCCTCTATTATTTGTGCACTATTATAGATTTTGACAACACATTTAAGAGACTACAAATGTAGTTAAGCTAAAATATTTTAATGGATGATGATATGGGATTATGGGTGATCATCTTTATATTTGATTACTTTCATTTAAAGTTTGAATGCATGTAACTACGCCAAAAAGGCCTTATTAAAAAAGTGCCGTCAAAGAAACTATGTAGTATATTGTTAAAAGAATTGCTTTTCTACAACATCCCACAAATCATGAAAGGATACTATTAAGAATAGAGTTTTCCTAACAAGGGTCTTTGAAGTTACTCGTTAAAGATTTTAAAATGAAAAATTATTCCTTAATAAAATTAAATATTTCAATTTTCAATGAATTGATTATACAAAGTTTCATACAAACATGTCATTTAAAGCACTTAGACACTCGTTAACATTTCTCTTAAAAATATACACTCTAACTCATACATTATAACACACTATTTATTAGTTTAAATTCATACGAGTCTCACAGACCCACATGATTTGATTGAACTTGAATGTAGGGGCGGATTTACGTAGTTGGAAATGGGGACAGTTGACCCCACTTGATTTATTTTTCTTAAACCAATAATTAGTAATTTCATTCTTTTGGTATATAATAATGAGTAACTTTGATACAATGACTCTACATTATAAATGTTGTAATGCTACGTGCTTATGTACATACATATTCTTGTGTAGACACAATAGAAGAGAGTATGTTGAAAAATGCTGAAATGATTATATCTAATCAACTATAGCTCAGTTGAAAAAATTCTTATTCTGGTTAAAAATTAAGCTACATAAACTTGATCAAACTCAGAATATGCCTATAGTTGAATGAGATCATACAATTTATTCGACTAAAGACTTTATTTGCAGCTTTGCAAGAAAAGAACTAAATCAGCTATGCCTATACGACACTCTTCTTTTTTTATAAAATATCTTTAAATTTCACAACTTCTTGATAAATATTATTCATAAAAATATTACTTCTTACTAAATTGTATTCTTAGAACATTCATTACATGACAAGACACTAAAAATCGCATGCATAAAATTAATACCAATGTGAGAAAATAGAAAGGAGAAAAAGGCAAGCAAGTGAAATAAGGTATTCTACCTACCATACCATTGAATGCATGAAGAGATGGAAGGTTTATTGTTCAATCTCAACCATGTTCACCTGCCTTCATTAAAACCACTTTGAATTCATTTAAATGCAGAATTCAACAGTGACCAGCTTGACACAACATTGCTATCATTTTCACACACTCCAGCAAGTTTTTGCCTCTCTTTAATGGGCCCAACCCACCTTGCCTTCACCTCATTTATGTTCTTCCAATTTCAATTGTTTCTCACAAATATGTAAGAAAATTGTCAGAATTTAAGAATGTACTGATCTACCTCGGCCTTATATCTCACACTACTAGTCATCCTATCTACCACACTACTATACCGTACAAAGAAGCAGTCAAGTAACAATTGCTTTTGATAGAAGTTACCTATATCTAAATATGAATATACACAAAACTTCAATAAATTGATTCGAATAAATTTATTGATGTACATGTCTAACTAAAATTGAACCTAAAATAGATCGAGGATAATTTGTCACAAAGATAATAAAGTGCTCCTTCAGTCTCAAATATAAAAAGAAAAGAAAATCCAACAAAATTGATGATGCATGTGGTTAAAATTGAACTAGATATGTCAATTTTGCTTGATTTTTGTTGCGTATATTTAAGATCGGAGTAGTATAAATTTATTGGAATAAGTATAAAAATATTTGTTTGTAGTAAAAATCATACATAATTCTAAGATCATTAAAAACATTTAGCTTTGATTATAACTAATAATGAATTAACATGTTTGAATGTAGTTTAATGATTGTTTAATTTTTTTTACATTGACGGTGTATCAAATTAAACTCTTTAATATTCTTTTAAGAAAAAAAATTAATTAATCCAAATTCACACCGAGTAGATTCAAACTTAAGATCTTAAGGAAGAACACATTTTCATATCCCAAATCATTACCATCCGACCAACTCAAACTACTAGCTTGAATGTTATATTATACTTTTTAAAAGTACCATTTCTTTTATTTTTCTAAGCGATAGTCAACACCCTTTTTTTTTAAGGAAAGTCAACACCCTTTTAAAAATAAAAAGGGACATAGCATGTCGCTCTGTACTAACTTCATAGCAGTCTCTTGTATGTAATAAACCTTGAAAAGATGGTAGTAAGTTCCTATCGTTTTATGAATCTTCACAGTTGATGATTCTTCATCAATCGTTATTTTTAGATTCTTAATAATATTTTCTTTTTGTCTATTTTTATTAATTTAATATATAATTTATAGTCAATTTGAATAAATTGTAGGTTTTTCAATTAGGAAGTTTGTTGTTAATTTTTCTCTAACCAGACAAATGCTTGCACCGTAGGTAGTTCATCAATTATAAATAGCACAACTTACTAGGGTCGTTCTTAGAGTTTTACGGATTTTAAGCATAATATGAGAAAATAGTCTATTACATAATACATCATAAATTTTTTAGCTTATTGTTGTGTTTTTATTAGCTCTTCATCTCATTCTTTTTGCTCTTCACTACTAAATAAATGTTTTTTTTTCGCAACATCTGAAAATAAATCAAATACTCCATAAACACCAAAACAAAATAAAATAAAATGTCGTAGAAGTAGATAACAATAACACCTGCATAGTAGACTGAAATTTTATCACCTAAACAATAGAGGCTGAAATTTTAGCACCTAAGAATAATAACAACAAAAAAGCAAAAGTATATCCACACTTAATTAAATTTTAAACTTTTGGATGAAAAATTATCCAATTTTAAACTCATAACAATAGTACATGATACAAAATTAGTGTTAGACTTTTTAGGAGAATCATATGTACAGGAACTCATTTGTATTCTAGAAGTACATCATTCCTCTTTTTATATGCTATAATATCTCTAACAAAAATCATCAATATTTCTAATATTAATGAGACACATTATTTGAACAAATGCCCCAAAAAAATATCATCAATTTCTACGATGATAAATTTTTGGGCACATTATTAAGAACAATCAAATTTTTGTATGGGGAGGGTGTATGTAGAAATTTGTGTGCTATAAGGGAGTATATATAACAAATCATGCCGAAAGGGCCAAAAATATTAACAGACTTCAGCCCATCCATTCATGTCAATGTTTGGGGCCTTTCAGTGAACTTTGCTATATATACCCTGTAAACCAAATATTTCTATATACACTCCCTCTTTAAAAAAAAATTGCTCCACCGACAAGGGCCCAAGGTCGTAGCACCCCCGACCTATGGCTAGGGCCGGCCCTGCTACTTACGCAAACCTGACAATGAACTTATAATTAACTTTTTGGGTTAATTAAGTAAATGGTCCCTATAAATATTCAGAATTTTGTTTTTAGTCCCTAAAAAATGAAATCACACCTTTTAGTCCCTATAAAAATTTTCATCAACATTTTTAGTCCCTATAAAAAAATTTCATTAGCATTTTTAGTCCCTGTAAAAAATTTCCGTCAACATTTTTTGTCCCTAAAATGCTTAAGGAAAATGTTATAGGAGCTAAAAAGTGTGATTTTATTTTGTAGGGACTAAAAACAAAATTCTGAATATTTATAGGGACCATTTACTTACTTAACCCTGACTTTTATAATGTAGTATGCATCCTGTTATGCAAACCTGTTAGGTGCAGAATTTTCTCTATTTAAATTTATTTTTTGGTCAAGTTTCTCTATTTAAATTTATTAGCAATTGTATTATTTTTCATATCATCTTGAATACATTTCCTTGGCCACCGCATTTGCGGAAATTATTCCGGTTTAGCAACATATGTATTGTTTAACCCATGTTAGATTACATCAAAATATCAAACTAATTGTCACATTATTGTATCAACATCAAAATTGAATTTGAAGGCGGATTCTGAAACAAAAACTGAAATAGAAAGAAACTCTAATCCTTAGTTTTACTGATCAGAGTATCGACTCGATAAAGACTCTGAAAAACGATAAACAAAAATGAGAAGGCTTCAAAGCCATTCTCCGAGATTCAGTGCTACTAAGTTTCTTCTTCCTGCGAATCTGTACGAAGTGAGGGTACAATCCAATGGAGGGTGAGAATATTATTATTTATGGTTAAGAGAGGGTGAGAATATGAGAATATATCCAACACAAGAGATGCATATGCACATGTATAGATTCAGATAAAATAACACATAAATTACATTTAGGCATGTATACATCACAATCATATAATATTCACATTTAAACATATACATTCAATTAATAAAATCAATAGGCATCAATCAACATCTTATATAATAACATGTAAGCATCAATAACATTTAAGAATATCAAGTAGACATTTAGCAAAATACATATCATTCACACATGACCATATAGAGAACATCATTGAATATCACATCTTTAAATAACACATTTTTTATTTACACATCTTTAAATAGACTTACAGTTATGTATGCAATGTCCTAACTCGACTCTATATGCATGTGGTACTAGTTTTAGATATTAGAGGTATGTCACTGATTTATCCCATCTTTAAATCACATCTTTAAATCGGACTGATCATGAATGTATGAACACCAAATACTGACTCAACAATACCCATTTTTATATGACTCAACAATTACACATTATTAATCATCTATCAGTAACTCTATATCATACATTTTAATATTCTAATATTAAAAAAATACGAGTTCCACCAAAAGAGAGTCAGGATTGACCCAACAAATTGAGACACCTAAAACAATTTTTATCGTGAAGCATTTTATAATATATAAAAATTACATAAGTTTTATGAAAATACTAGCGGAAAGACGGGCACTATCGTGCCCGTCTGTCCGCTCTTTCTACTGCGCTAATGCATGTGATTATTTCATTATGTTTGTTTGTATAATTTTGATTAAATTTTTAAATATTAATGAAAATCATTGATATATTGATTTATAAACAAAATATTGTCAAGGCATATAACAATTATTTATGAATTCAACATATTTTAGTTTGCCTGCATATAAAATAAAGATAAAATAATGATCTCTTATTGTTTATTCTAACAGTAGTAATTAGTAACACGATAACATAAATGTATAAATGACATGTTATGTAAAAGAAACATTGTTATGATTACGATAAAAAAATATCATTAAAAACTATATTTTTCGTAAAGTCTTCTTCTTCTCCTTCTATTTTCCCTTCTTTAATGAGAACTTTTGTTGAATTTTGAGAAACTCCTCTTGATAAAGCTACATATAATTGACCATGGCTAAAAACATGCCGTGGAAGATAGATTCCGACATTGGGAATGGTATTTCCTTTAACATTAATTTTTGCTCACATTTGTTACTAATTTTTTTTTAGAGGATTTAAAGTACAATCTTTAACATTATATTTTGCTCACGTTTGTTACTAATATTTTTTCCAGAGGATTTAAAGTCCAATCTTTAACATTATTTTTTGCTCATATTTGTTACTAATTTTTTTTAGAGTATTTAAAGTTCAATCTTTTACATTATTTTTTACTCACGTTTGTTACTAATCTTTTTTGTAGAGGATTTATAGTCCAATCTTTAACAATATGTTTTGCTCACGTTTATTACTAATATTTTTTTAGAGGATTTAAATTCAAATATTTAACATTATTTTTTTCTCACTTTTGTTACTAATCTTTTTTTAGAGGATTTAAAGTCCAATCTTTCCATTATTTTTTGCTCACGTTTGTTACAATTGATCAAAGGCAAAGGAAGAGTAATTTATATTAATTAAATAATATGAAAATACTGTTTTTTGTGGAAGGGATATGAAAATATTTGGCAATCTTTGTCGGTTGTATTGAGGGGAACAACACAGATGTACAACATAAAAGCAGCTGATAAAAAAGTAATAAGAATTTTTTTGTTGTGCTAGTTTTTTGTGAGTTTGATATTTGGTTAACGGAGGTATAATAGGGTTAACGGGGACGATTAGTGACATGGATTACTAATCCACGTGTTATTTTATAATTGACTATTTGTATCTACTATTAAGGGTATTTTTGGAAAGAAAAGTCCAACCCAAAAGTGTGCTGAAAGGGGTAGTTTTCTCTATATATAGTATAGATTAAATAATATGGAAATACTGTTTTTTGTGGAAGGGATATGAAAATACTTGGCAATCTTTGTCGGTTGTATTGAGGAGAACAATACAGATGTACAACATAAAAGCGGCTGATAAAAAAAGTAATATGAATTTTTGTTTTGTGCTAGTTTTTTGTGAGTTTGATCTTTGGGTTAACGGCGTAAAATAGGGTTAACGGGGACGATTAGTGACATTGATTACTAATCCACGTATTATTTTATAATTGGCTATTTGTATCTAAAATTAAGGGTATTTTTGGGAAAAAAACAAGTCTAACCCAAAAGTATGCTGAAAAGGGTAGTTTTCTTTATATATAGTATAGATATAAAAAAAAAATCGAATTTGTTAGAATAGGAGTTGAAACTTGGACAAATACGAGGCCTTCACTTTTACCAACTATTTTTTTAAGGAACTTTTACCTACTCTTATTAGAAAACATTAATTCATAAATTTACGTATTATATATTTATAACTAAATTAAAATACTCTGAGTATTTACCAACCCTAAAGAGAGTGTGTTTCACATTAATACAACCTTGTCCAATAGATTTTTTTTTCGTCTCGATAATGAAAGTACATTTTAGATACCAAATCTTAAACAATGTGTTTCATAATACAACTCTCCCATCGTTAGTGATCGTGTACTATGACCAAAACACACTCACCAACCCATTGGAAGTAAATGGTCTATCATGAACACATATTTTTTATTTCTCTAAATTTCTCACCAACCAAACGTAGCAAGTGTTTGCTGACTACAATTATTCTATTTTTAGTATTATTTTATTTATTAATGTTTTTTGTCATGATTTATTAATGTATTTTATTGGTCTAGTCACATAAAAAGCATATGGTTTATCGCAAGTAAATAACTCAAACTTACCCCCTTAAAAAAAAAAAACTCTAACTTATAAGATCGAAAAGAGGTCAAAAAATTAAAATAAAACTCATTATCAAAAAGTAAAACTCTTCTTTTTTTATACAAAAAAGTAAAACTCTCTAATCTATATTTTTCAAGTATCCATCCGTAATGAACTATTTATGAAGGCGATTCATATTAAAACTTACATACTTTCGAGAGTATTTGTTTTAATAAATTTTCAGTTTATAAAATTAGTTTGTGCATCTATGTTTTTGAAAAACATTTGAAGATATCTTTTTTTTTTTTGTCATTTTAAACTCATGTTGAAAGAATGGTAAGAGAATTTATGTCGCTAAGTTACTTTGATTTAAAAGCCTGAAACTAATAAAATAGCTTTAATGTGAATTAACATCAAAATACTATCACCTTCTGAATTTGAGGTTTTGCTTTTAGTCTACAACTCATTAAGGAAAGTGCTTTTTAATCTATATCAAATTGTGTATTTGAAATCTATCAATATTAAGTTGAGTAGTTTAACTTAGTTAGAAGAGTCGAAGGTTCTAAGTTTAAATCAGATGAATTAGAAAAATCTAATAAAAAAATCTATATTCGAGTGTGTCTATATAATTGGTGGAATTTTAGTGGCGGCAAGTGCCCCCAAACTCTTTCCGTGCATCTGTTCCAACTTTCATTTTAAAGATAAGCTGTCCGAACTTGACTTCACTCCTATATATTTTTTTTAGTCTATATTTCCAGCTACCTAAGTGTATAAATATCACTAAAAGTTTCCACTTCTTTTTAAGCACAAAACTAGAGTATAAGCCAAGAATCCTATTTCTCTTCCCCTCACCAAATTAACAACCTTCAGCATGATCATGAAGCACTTCACTCTAGTTTACACTTACCTAAATTGGGTATTATACTTCCTTACATATTATCCCTTCTATAAGCTTCATGATTCTCATTTTCCAATAATAGGAGAAATGTATAGTATATGCAATTATGAACCCATCTCTGACCTAGAGGAAGATGTAGAATGTTCTGTGTGTCTGTGTAAAATAGAAGAAGGAGATGAGATTAGAGTATTGAGGTGTGATCATATGTTTCATAGATATTGTTTAGATAGATGGGTTGGTTTCAAGAACAACACTTGTCCTCTTTGCAGAGAATCATTGAGACCAGAAAGGGCCATCACTGAACTTGGAGCTGAAGTTCTTTCATTTAATTTTTGTAGTATTTATAGTGATCGAGAACATGATGATTGGTGGCTACGTTGAGTAATATAGCTTTCATTAGTCTTTGTATACAATTAACAAATTTGTACAAGATGTCATGATGTATATTTGTCATGTCAAATTATGTGAAAAATTGCATGAGTTGAGTAATTTTCAAATTAAGTTTTTCATAGCAATTAATCAAATGAATTTTTATTAAGAAATTTTAAAAAATTTCATTTTTCAATATTAAAAATGTTTTAAGGGTCAAATGAAATTTACCCATATTTTATGACTTTTTTTTCATAAGGAGGCTGAAGGCCTTTGATTCAAAATTATTCATCACCAATATGAGGACTCATAGAAGAATAGTGCCTTGCTATGAATAAGATATAGACCGAAAATAAAACAAAATAAGATAAATCTTAAGTAACAATTTCAATTTTTTTTAAGAAATATATCAAAATGGATTATATTAACAACCTATTGTCTCTCCCGCACAAGGTGTGCCGAAGAGAAAAGCTCAAAGATTACAACGAGAGTTCAAAACAAAAAGAAAACAGTAATTACGCATAACCCAAGCAAAGCAACAATTTCAATTGTCTCATACTCGTTGAAATTAAGAAACAATTCCCAGCAACGACGTCAGAAATTTGATGAGTATTTTTAACAAACTTACTAAATGTGTCAAAAAGTAACAGAGGAATGTTAAGGATACTCTCTTTTCAACACTCTCTTCAACACTTATTTTCTAATTGGATGAAACCATTATATAATCCACCATTTTGAATGGAACCCATTTTCAAAGTGTAAGACCTACCATGATTTAAGCTAATAAAAAATTGAGTATTGAAAAGAGAGTGTTGATAACACTGCTCAAAGTAATAATATTTATAATAAGTTTATCTCCACATGTGAAATTTCTATTCAGCAATATATGTGGTCACTAGGATGTGTAAATTAGGGGATGCACTTGGGACAGTTTTTGTTTACACATAAGAAGAAATAAAAGTAAATACAATCAAGCTAAGAATAATGATTAGGGTATTTTAGATTCACTTCTCTTTCACAGCATGATAGTAACAAGGTATATTTTCTTCCTACAATTCTCTAAATAATAGTTAAGTTTTCAAGATATTTGATCATAGTAGTTAGTTGCACGTTGGACCTGATATCCTTTTCTTATGAAAGGCTTGTACTTAAGAAGTGCCTGGAAACTAATCCTCTTCTCATAATCAAAATTCCCTAGATTCATATGCCTAAAGCTCATAATCATACAAAGGAGTGAATACGCGCCAAAATTATCTCCAATCTATCTATAATAATTAATTCCTACTAAATAAACCTAGAACAATAAATAGGACGCCTTTGCAAGGCAATGAACAACCCTATTAACTTCCGTTCTAGCAAAGACTATCTTATAGTTTTGGTGAGAATGCAAAACATCAAGTCACTTCTTTAGAACAAGAACAAATCTTAGTTCAGAGGCTATATTTCTAGGATTTAAGAGTCGATCTAGTAAAAAAAAAATTTCACATAGAAAAATGTATTTTTTTTATATCAAAGATTAATTAGACATGAATAGAAAACAGATAGACAACAAACTTCATTGTTAGGTCTTTTTGATTCTCATTTTCTTTCGAGCCTTAACGAATGCAAAATTGAAATTGAATTTGATGACTCTATATTTGATTTCTGCTATGTATCTGTTGCGACCAAGGTTGTCATTAAAGACCATACCTTTGATTCCATTTTTTTCTTATCAAAAGTATTTATCTTTTTTTAATAATCATCACATTTTTTATTAGGAAAAAAAATCATTAACATTTAAACAATTTTTTTTAGAGGCACATTTTAAACAGTTGTTATGAAGTTTAAACTAACTCTATTATTAATGAATATACGTGCCGACAATGCTATCCACAAACTTATGGACCACCAACACTTTACAAGTCATCGTCCATCCATCTATTATACAATAATTAATTTGAAAATTTTATTTTTAAAAGGGGTTCTCTAACACGTGCAATATTTCACATGTTAAAATAACTAAAAGTAGCATTTTTTTTTTTTGAAAAGCAATAATTATTTATTAATAAGTTATACACTCCCTTTGGTTTTAATTATAAAAAATAATTGATTTTTTTAGATTTATTAAATAATTAATGTATCTGATTTATATTCTATATCGGATACGTCAATTATTCAATTAATCAACGATATCAATTTAGAAAGAATAAGAAAGTAGAGTGCGGACGGAGGTGAATTAGTAAAATTGGGTAGAAAAGAGGTATAGTTAGTGAGTTGGGTAGTGTTTTAATGATTTAAGCAGAGGGGGTGTGAATAGCAAGAAAGTGTAGTTACAACAAGAATAATAACCAAATTAGAGGTGCGGATAGTAACCCTCTCAGAAAGATTAAGTGAGAAACAAACTCAGTTGGTAGTTATAAATAGAGGAAAACATTAGAGAATTAGGGTTACAACAAAATAGAGAAAAAGATAGCAGAGGCAAAAGAAGAAAACTAGGGTTAAGAGGAAATGAGGCAAAGGAGGCAATAAGATACAACCCAGAGTGATTCAACCGTAGGAATCACTATTTCTGCTATTCATTGAGGTAAGGCGGGAGTTATATTCAACAATAAGGGTTGTATATTCATGTGGATGGTGAAGGGTTCTTAATCTTCGATGTTTTAGTTATTCTTATGATGAATTCATTGTTATTTTCTATCCCTTTGAGTTGTTATAACTTTGGATTTGATTTTAGTTATGACTTTGTGAATTTGGTATTGTTGTTATAGAAATTATGTTTAGTGAATGATGATGAACTAATTTTGGTGCGAAGTGTTGATGTGATCAGGGTTATGAAGGGAAAATTAGGGTTGTGAGATGAATGGTTAAATAATTTGATTAGATAATTAATCATGAGAAAAAGATGTTGTGTTTAGGCGTAATTAGATGAGAATTAATGTACATTATAATCATAGAGGATCAGTAGAAATAATTGGTGAATATTGGTGTTGAGGTGCGGTGATGGTGGATGTAGGAAGATGAAGAAAGATTGAAATAACTAGGTTTTTGTGTGGTGGGTTAAACATGAAAAAGATGCTTGTAATTGGGTGTATTATGTGAAAATTAGTGTTTGGATGTTAGGGTAAACTTAGGGTGATGTTTCTAGACGATTTGGGTGCATTTGGGGTCAAAATCGGAGCCAAGAAATCTCTCATGGCGAACAATCACAAAATCTGCTATTTCTGAACAGCGTGTGCACTGAGCACGACCGTGCATGTTCCTACTACCATTTTTCATTTTTTTTGTGTTTTTTTTTTTTTTGGTGGGGGGGGGGGGGGGTGGTTTTAGCC